>Ga0194135_10002176_pt1 | contig 11865 bp, 22 predicted proteins | sample LitLau_LLRF_2013_FD_134024 | JGI IMG/M metagenome (GOLD analysis project Ga0194135, IMG submission 134024) | Freshwater sediment microbial communities in response to fracking from North America - Little Laurel Run_MetaG_LLRF_2013 (version 2) | ecosystem: Environmental > Aquatic > Freshwater >... | reverse complement strand
GACTAAAGAATACAAAGTTTGGTTGCCTTTTTATATCGAGCTGAGTGTAACTTACTAAATGTTAACAATATTAACTAATCATCAATTGTCCAGTATTATGGACAGAAACAGCTCAGAAATTGTTAAAACATTATGAGCATGAAATGCTCAGCATTATTTAAGGAACAAAGTGCAAAGTGAGGCTTGCACTTTCTTATGAATATTCCATTGAGTTATCAATCGGATATTGTTCAGTGGTGATGTCACTTTATCAATGGTCTTTTGTCTTATCAATAAGACGTTGTTCTTCAGAGTGTTGGATAATAGTCACGCTACGTGATTTATTCTTACTCTGACAATATAGCATCTGGCATCACAACACATCACACTGACTTTAATTTCACCCTTGTCACATAATATAATACTAATTGGTGCTTCTGTTTGCTATGTCTCTGTTTTATAAAAGCATGGTCCCGATGAAGATCCTGATAGTGACGCTGACGCATTCCCTGATTATGACGACTATAATTATTATCGTCGTATTAATTTCCGCGACGATTTCGATGACTTTACAGCTTATGCCTCTTAAAAGTATGATACCTTGTGATTGCAAAAACACTTTTGTGTGTAGTGGATTGTTTGGTAACTTACCATTGTTGCTGTATTAGTTTATACGTGGCATATGAATAAAATAAATCCAACAGTTGAGTATAGCGTATACACTGAACTATACAGGCATGAATATTCGTACTTCTTGTTTGACTATGCATTATTATGTTCCTAAAACTCCGTTCTTTCGATATTTTCTTCCTCTAAAACCAAAAACCAAAGCCCAGAACGATGCTACCCAGTTGGAAAAGTTCGATATTGGCCTCGTTAAGGATCTTTATGTGCGTCAAGGAGACGAAGAAACCGATTTCGAATTGATGGAATGGCCTGGTTAGGTGATATATTCCCGTTATTTGGCCATACTTGATGAACCTACCGATGGATTCTTGGCATCATTCAGTTTAATGGCTTCACTCCATGCTCCCACCACGGGCTATGATAACGAACACAGGTTTATGATGATGATCTTACGTTGTTACAGGGCAAACATCAAAACAAATGAAGGAGTAAGTACTTGGATGAAGCAACCACAATCTTTGCATTATTATTGCATGCATGCATATTTGCATGACATTATTTTGTCGTCCTTCAATTTCGCAGACATGAAAACTGCACAAGTCTCCCGAGACTTCTTGGACATGATCGACACTTACAATCCTTTCAACGAAAGTGCAGCCTCCTCTCCAGAGAAAAAACCCTCCTCATCCTCTCCAGAGAAAAAACCCTCCTCCCTCCCTCTCCCTCCACCACCACCTCCTCCTCCTCACTTAACTTCCCCTACAAGCAAGACGACAAAGAAGACTTCTTCCTTATGTGATAACAATACATCAACCCCATTAACGTCACGTCGCAAACCTCGTGGACGCCCACCTTGCCGTCGCAGTAGACGTATTCCTCCTCCTCCCCCATCGTCTTCATCCATATCGTCGTCGTCTCCTGTGAAACCAACCACCACGAGCACGAGCACGCCATCGAACTCTCCCCAATCGAAACAACAGCAATTAAACAGTAACTACAATAATAATAATGAGTTGGTAAATGGAATGAGGAACGGACCAGGTGACTCTTTCTCCAAATACCGCGATACAAATTCCTCCGATGAGGAAGAAGAAGGGCGGGGGAGTGGGGGAGGAGACTCGGACTCATCTCAAGTCTCGTCTGGAGGGGAGGAAGAAGAAGAGGAGGAAGATGAAGAAGAAGAAGACGATGACGATGGTGGTGGTGGGGGTGGCGACTCGTCTTCTTCTGTCTCGTCACTCAGTTCAGGTGAGAAAGATGAAGAAGAAGAGGTGGTGCATGGAGGACGAAGGGGAGGCAAAGAGACGGATGGTCATAAGTCCACTCATCTTGTGTTATCAGACAACGAGGAGGAGGAGGAGGAGGAGGAGGAAGAGGATGATGAGCTGGAGCCGTTGCAGTTAGTATGGGCGACGCAGGGTAGCGTGGGGGTGTGGTCGCCCGGACTGATAGTAGACCCAAACATGCGGGGAGAGTTGGTGCAAAATGGAGTGGCGATTCCAGCGCCTCCATCGTCAGTTTTGACGCGCCGACCACCACAGAAGAAAGAGGCATTCCTCGTATTGTTCTTTGATAACCACCGGACGTGGTAATTGAAAAAAATTGATACCTTTCTCTAATTGATAATGATTCTTTAATGAATGACTATTAACCACAGAGAGAGTATGACGTGGTTAAGTAATAATGACGCATTTAATGACCTGACATTCTGTTCCGTTTCGTTTGTAGGGAGTGGAAATTGCGCGAAGAACTGGAGCCACTGGGAGTCCACCCGTCCCTGGACAAAGCTCGCCTAGAGGAGACTAATAGTAAGCCGGGAGAGAAGAAGCGCGTAAGGCGAGCGTATGAGAAGGCTATCTTGCACCGGCAACAAGTGAGAGCTGGACTCTCCCGTGTACAAACTCCCTAATTATTATTACATATTATGTGTCGTCCCTCATTATCCTACATGATAGTATTCATTAAAAACCATTACGCGCACGCAACATTTTCTTTAATATATAAATAAGTCCATATACTCGTTTCTCTCTCTTCATTCTCTCTAGCATCATGATATCCATCCACCAACGCCATATTAATGTCCTTATTGTCGTGGTGGTATCGTGTTGTGTCGCTGCCGATGGATTCACCGTCCAAGTGGCTAACCTGGAGTGTAGGAAGCTCATGATGAAGCAAGCCAAGCGTTATCTCAAAATGTTCAACGCGTGCACTCGGGAGGTTGAAGCGCGTGTTAAGGGGAACGAGGAGGAGTTCAAGAAGCAATTCGGGGTAGTCAACTGAATCCTTATTATTAAGGGACTTTCTTTGCTCAAGGCCTATTTATCTCTTGTCCTTCTCTTTTGTAGTGTATCATCAAATGCACCATGGGAAAAGATGGACTGGTAAGTGATAACAAAGATGAGGTGACGTGACTCACATATTGTAACTATCTTTTGACGTGCTGTCGTGACGTTTGTGTAGTTAGACGGGGCTGGCCAGGTGAGTGACGAAAATGTGAAGAAGTGGTTGCAGATTCATGTGCCTACTGAGATGCACGAAGTTTCTATTACGATGATGTCGGGGTGTCTCGAGGAATATGGTAATAGTAATGTATTAAGATAGGTTGGTTCGGGGTATCTTGAGATTCTGTCGATAACAACCTCTTTGGGTGACATGTGCAGTGCCCCAGATGAAAGACGGGGACGCATACTGCTCAACGGGATATCTAGACTACGTCAACTGCATCTCAGGACTCATGGCTGATGTAAGTGACAATGATAAGCTCAGAGAAATGGGTTCAAAGCGTTGACTTGATAAGAGAAGACACGGGTTGAGTTGATTGTGTGTTGTATCGTTGTAGTACTGCTGAACTTGAGACACTTTTGATGGTCCTGGCTGAGCGTACTACTACACTGAAGTACATTGACATTCCTGGATTCCTCCTTGCCCATGTCCAACAACTCATACTCAATAATTCATCTAATCATATTCGTGTTGTCTGCAAAAAGTATGCAAATGCTGACCTTCGCCTCAATAAAGCTCTCATATTGAATCTTTCCACCTGATTTTATTCTGTATTCATTTGGTCATCTTCCCATTACAAAAAATCATGTTGGGCATACGAAGGATCAATCGTGGGGGACATCTCATCCTCCTTTCGGTCCAAAGGCCTCTCTCAAGGGTACGCACGCCGAAACACAAATTACTCCTTCAACATAAAACTCTTTTCGCCTAATTTCTACTTTGTGGTCTGTATACATTTTAGGTTGAGCTTCATGTTCACATCGATGGGTCTATTCGCCATGAAACTGTTTACGAACTTGCTAAGTAAGTTCCATACTCAAACAACGAATCTGGTGATATCTGAGAGTCTATCTTGTGTACAGGGAGAAGGGTGTGAAGCTTCCTGGACGTGGAACTTTCGAAGAACTAGTTGATTATTTGGTTGTAAAGCAGCCAGGTGACTTGGCATCCTTTCTCAAGCGATTTGACGTTGTTCTTGCAGTTCTAAAGTAAGCAGATGTGTTGCAATTTTCCATACATTTAGCAAAAGCTCCATTCAGCACCTGCTACTACTTGGAATTGACCTAATTATCTATTGCCTCTGTCTGGCAGGGGTGACCTAAAGAGTTGTGAGCGGTTAGCTTACGAGTTCGTAGAGGATTGTTCTGTCGCAGGAATTCTTTACGCTGAAGCGAGATTTTGTCCCCACATTTTAGTCCCTGATGACGTCATCGCCAGAGAACAGAAAGACGACCAGGAAACCCGGAAATGGCTCTGGGATGTCACGGGGGCTCTCATTAAAGGCTTGAAACGAGGAAAGACTGACTTTGGGAGTCACGTCACCCTCATTGCAACCGTCATCCGGGGATACTCCAAATTGTGGTACGATGAGACTCTAGAGTTGATAGCTGACAAGCCTTTCCACGACGGGTGGATCGTTGGAATCGACATTGCCGCACTTCCGGACACTTCTTGTGGTACGTAAATACATTCCCTCCCTCAATCTACAGTTGACTAGTTACCTCTCTTCGGGTATATGCAGAGACATTGATGCTTGATGCAATTGAAACATTCGAGTCTGCAAAGAAACTTGGGATCCATCGGACAGTCCACGCCGGAGAGTCTGGAGGAGCTTCCCAAGTGACAAGTGCGATTGACGTCTTACATGCAGAACGAATTGGCCACGGCTATCGAATCACCAGCGACAATGACGTCTTCTCTCGTGTCAAAAACGATAAGATTCATTTGGAGTGTTGTCCTTGGTCGTCTCTCCTCACGGGCTCTATTACACTTGCTCATCACCCACATCCAATTGTAAAGTAAGGAGACACCTCTTCATTTCATTACAGCCCATTACTACTTTTACTACTACAGTGCTTATCCCAACTCAACAGATTTTTTGAGGAAGGTCTAAACGTCTCCGTGAATACTGACGACCCTACAATGACTGGAACTCGACTGGACGACGAGTTCTCTCTTCTCTCCCGGTGGGGACTTTCAGAGGCTCATTTTGTTAAAGCCGTAAGACAGAAATCAAGACGATGTTAATGTTTCTTCAAAACTTCACTTGAATGAAACGACTTTTAATAAAATCAAAATCATTTCAGAGCTTCAATGCAGCGAGGTCGTGTTTCCTTCCAGAACACGAGAAGGCGGAACTTATCCAAAAGATTGGAAAAGTCGTGGGTGCTGTTTTATAAGAAATGAAACTCAATAAATATTTTGTTGATATCTTTATTGCTATTCGTCCCAGTCATCTTCTTCCTCGTCGTCGTCATTGTCTTCTTCCTCCACTTGAGGAATGACTGAAGCGAGACGCTGCATAAGATCTCCCTGACCAGAAATTCCCTGCAAATATGCAAGCACAAAATGAGTTACCTCAAACCTCAACAACAATGGTAGTGTAATATAAGCTAACCTTTCTGCGCATCGCGAGGGAGTGTTTAAGATCAGCCATGAGGTCAGGACCTCCCTTTTCCTCCTTCGCTGCAGCCGCCCGTTTCTCTTTCTTTGAACCAGAGCGAAGTGCAGCTTTTCCCCCTGCTGCACGAATCGCTTCCATCAGGTTAGACCGCATATCACCACTTCCTCCACCTCCGCCCCCTTTCTTCCCTGCTTCCTTCTTCACGGCGGCGTCTTTCCTTTCTACAGCCTCGGCTACTGGTGTATCGGAGAGTACAGGGGGAGGGGGAGGAGGTGGTGGTGGAGGTGGAGCGACAACAGAAGGCGCTTCAGAAGAGGAATCGCTTCTTGAAGGTCTTAGGGTCTCTACACTTTCTGCTGCTGATGCAACTGCTGCTTTACTGGAAGAAGGAACTGGAGGAGGAGCAGAGACTTCTGAAATTACGCGAGGAGACTCTGTTGCATAAAACAAAGATCCATCGTGGAAATCGACGATTCCTAGCACACAAAACAATATCAATTCAATTACTGTCAATTAGTAAAAAAGAGCTCTGATAAGGAGTTCAGAAATAATTAACCTACCTGGAAGAGACGGGAGAGTATCAGGTACATCAATTTGAGGAACATACGAGGACGTTGAAGGATTGTAATAGAAATCATCATTGTCATCTTCGTCTGCAGGAGTCGACAAGGGCTCTTCTGTCACCAGTACTTCCTTCTCCTCCACCCTCTTGGGACCTCCGTCCTCACGCTTCCCTTTATATCTGAAACAACATTAAATTCAATATATAAATGAGTTTACTTAATAGAAGTTCAAGTAAAGAATTACGGGTTATCTTGCGCATTAAAGATAAGAAACGAATCAGCAGTCTTCAGAGGAGGAGGTTTCCCCAACTTTCCTTCTCCAGTCTTTCTTCCTCCAGGCACCAAATAAGCTTCCTTCCCAGGAACTTGACTTCTACTAATATTAGTCTCCCCAGTCTTCTTCTTCTTCACTAGAACATCTTGGAGGGTCAGTAAGGCCTCGTCATGCTTCGGAGGGTACTTCGCAGGCGAAAGAATACGCAGAGCTCTCTTGTGTGGACCCTTCAGGGTCTCTACTTGCTGAGCTGCAGACTCGATTCTCACTGTAAGGGATGACAGGGACTTCCTCTGCTCGTCTATCTTATCCCTCAGGGCACTGAACACTTGGAGGGAGGCGAGGTGAAGTTGACTAAGAGCTTCGACCATGCCTATCACAGACTCCTCGCGACTTCCATTGGGGTCGACGAGGTAGAGGGGGACTTTCCCTCCTCCGTCGACCAACATGGAACCAAATATGCCAAGTAACAATGATTAATGAGTAAAGAACAAGACGAAGGGAACTTCAAGAGTGGACTACTAAAAAGTAAACAGGGGATTTATTGAAGTCTGTCAAATAAATATTCAAATTTAGCGGGGGTCGAGTATTACGAAGAAGAGCGGCTCTTGATGGCTTCCTGGATCAACTCAGCGATGACCTACAAAAAGAGATGCCTTTAATGAGTATCGTTTCCAATAATATTATAACCCCATGAAATTGAAATGCAGTCTTAGTTAGTTAGTGTAATCCCACCGAGTTCTTGAAGGAAACCGCTATATCGTGTGCGGTCCTTCCGCTGCCACTACGGAACGTTGGGTCCGCGCCGAACTTTAGAAGAAGCCGAGCTTCAACTTCCTTGTCAAGAAGCGCTGTCACAATAAGACACGAATGCTCTCCACTGTCATCAACTGCATTAGGATTTGCACCTGCTTTTAGCAGCGTTTCGGCCACGGCAACGCTAGTTCCAACGACAACTACATGACAAGAATAGTAATAATGTCATATGCGCAACTTATCTTTATCATACGTAGGAAGAAGGAATGAAAGTAAAGAGTATAACTAACGGGAGCGAAGTAATGGAGTCCATCCTTTGGCATCTTTCTGTTCCAAAACTAACAGTCCACATTTGGCGAGTGCAAACCGAATGGAGGATAATTTATCTGCCGTTGCGGCGTAGTGGATCGCGGTACTACCTGCACTGCAATATTTCCAATAAAATAATATAAAGGATGATGCTGAAGTCATATTTGTGGTCATTGTTAGCAATTACAATTACGAAGAAATATTAATGAAGCATTTAACTTACCCATCTTTAGCACTCCAATCTGCACCAAACGAATGCAACTCATTTAGGATATAAATGTCACCCTTCGTGGAAGCCAACATTAAAGCTGATCTCAGCGTAACTCCTGATTCTTGATTGACATTCGCCCCTGATTTAAGCAGTGTCTTTACAATGTCAAGATTGCCGTTACATACGGCGACCATTAAAGGAGTGAATCCACTCATGTTAATTGTACAGAGGAGGTGACGCAGACGAACGGGGCTGTAAAAATTTTTTCATTTTTCGGGACCAAATTTTAAATTATTTTTGTGATAAAAATCGATCAGGTCAATCACAACTAAGGCAATCAGCAATAACTTATGCAACTTAAAAATCTCTACGGGAACTTTTTTTTTCTCGTACTTACTTGCAAGTAGCCAGAATGCGGATAACCATGTTCTCTGCGTTGCATTGGACTGCACGATGTAAGTCTTCAGCGTACGCTGGAAGAGTATCGGTAGCCCCTGAGATAACCGAGCCCCAAGTTGTATTATCAGTATTATCACCATTGAATCTCATTCTGAAGTGGAATTGAGCGTTAGGAACGAGATCGTCTACTTTATATTCATGTCGATATCCTTTATACACAGTTGTCCAGTCAGGCCCTTTCTTAATTTGGACTTCCACCCAAGGTCCTTCATGGTCAACAGGGTCCCACGCGAGAGAAATTGAGTGGAAGGTACGACTCGTGAGACGAAGCCCATTGTCAGAGATCCAAGGAACAGATTCTTCCATTGTTTACACAAATGCATTAAAAATGATTGATCAAACAATTCATACAGCCAAATGCAAAAGTACACGCGTGCGTATATTCAATATTATTGGATAAAAATTTCGGAACGTTTATTTTTTGTTTATATGTGCGTCACATAATAATTTGCGGTTCGGGAACAGATGCAGAAATAGCTTTGTGTGGAAGAACTTTGCCTCCGTTGATGTAGACTTCATCTGACACGATTACATCTTCACCAAGCACCGTCACATTTTCCATTCGCACCCATTGTCCTATTACACAACGCCATCCCACGATACAAGAGTCTAGCCAGGAGTGCGATCGGATTTTCGATCCCTTTAGAATCGTGCAGCGCTTGATACAAACTCCATCCTCGATCACGACATCAGGGCCAATTGTCACGTTGGGTCCGATGCGGCAGTTGTTCCCGATTTTGGCAGTGGGATCCTGAGAGTAATATGAATATTATAAATATTACATATTCTGTACAATAAGAGGAGGATAATATCAATTACACAATTATGAATTTCTAAAGTAGGACTTACGACGAGGACATTCCCAACGATTCCAGGACCTTGATGTAGCAGGGGAGTACCCTTAAGGGATTGAAGGTACAGGCACATTCCAACCAAGAAATCTTTCGGCTGTCCAATGTCCATCCAAAACCCTTCTAACTCGTAAGCGAACAGTTCATTTGACTCAGCCATTGCAGGGAATATTTCCTTTTCAATACTGGTAGGCCGAATTTCGATTCGATCCAGAATGGATGGATTGAAAATATACATTCCAGCGTTAATCTTGTTGGACACGAACTCTTGGGGCTTTTCCACGAAGCGTTGAATGCGCCCACTCTGCCCGTCGTAAACCACAACTCCATACTTAGAGGGCTCTTCTACTTTAGTGACCACAATGGTTCCTTCCTTGCCATGGTCTTTGTGAAACTTGACCATCTCTTTAAAAGGGAAATCACAGGTGATGTCGGAGTTAAGGACAAAGAAGGGCTCTGAGTTTTCTCCCAGTACCCCTCGAGCCAGTGCCAAAGGCCCTGCAGTCCCCAGAGGCTCAGTCTCGTGTGAAAAGTACAACTTGACACCGACCTATTCATAAATCACAAGTTGTACTTTCATTCTCTCCTGTTCATTGTTCATATTCATGTTTACATCCCCAATTCATATATATTGTATTACAACAAACCTTTTCAGCATAAGAACTGAGTTCCTGTTCCATCTCTTGTGCCCTGTAAGACACTGCAAGGACCACTTGCGTCACTCCAGCTTTTACCAAGGCATCCAGCTGTTCACAATCTCAATTAATTCCACATCACTCACAGATTGCATCTCCCTGAGTATTTAACCATACCTGGTGAACAAGAATCGGCTTATTAGCGAATTCAACGAGGGGCTTTGGTCTGAAAAGCGTAAGTGGCCGAAGTCTGGTCCCATAACCTCCCACTAGAATCAGCGCCTTCATTTTCCCAATCTCTATACATTATTACATACAATACAACATTCGATTAATCATCAACTCTGTTTCAAATCTGCTCCCCTCTCTCTCTCCTATCACAAAAGTGCTTTTTATTAGTACCTGAGCTCTTCATCTTTGTGCCTTTGTCAGTAGCTGTCAACGTACATGCAAAACACACACACACACAACACACCAAACCACACCCACCGATGTTAGTCACTGAAATAAAATTCTGTCGCAATCACTCACCCGACTTCCACGTCGCTGCATCTGTCAACTCTTTTCAAACTTCCCGCGCCTCCACACAAACACACACACACTACACTAGTTACACACACACAATGTAACACACACACACACACAGCCCCCTGCTATGCTATACTACTTATGGAGATGAACCATAGATGAACCACAGATGAACATTGGAGAGAGACAGTGACACTTGGACTTGGAATTGAATGGTTGAATAGATATTGGGCTTCTGAAGGAGATGATGATGATGAATCTGCCTCTGCTATGGTTGTTGTGTGTTTAGGGGAGATAAGAAAAGGTTTTTCATTTGCATGGCTTATCAGTTGAGGAGGCGTTATCGGCACGCTCCCCGCATGTGAACGACCATTCCTCATTTGCCCTTCACCCTCGCACAACCACCGAAGACATGGACAACTCCCAGCTCGCCAAGGGTCTCTGTGCCATCCCTATACTCAACTTTGGCCTCAACAAGGCCTCCAGCGCTTACTCTGCCGTTCGTGTAAGTACCCTTATAAAACCCTGAGTGTCGAAAAATGACGAATATTGAGGCCCTGCTTTAGTGAAAGACCCATTTTTTAATTCCTCTTTAATAGGGCTACAATGCAGTGACTACCAAGTCACTCCAGTGGGCGGAGGCTGCTACGGGTTTCATGCTGCAAACCGTTAAGCAAAACCGTCTCACCCAGACCGGTCTCTCTCTCGTAGGAACCAAATTGGAGGCTCTAGATGAGCTTGCTGCTCGGCGTCTTGCGGATTTGGAGACTAAGGTTCCTGCTATCAAAACTCAGCCTGAAGAGGTGAATATACATATTTGTCTAAAGTCATAAGTCATGATAATCATCAATCTCGTAAATGTAATAGTGTAAATGTCGTGTCGTTTTATATCTCATGAATTCCTGTTCCAGGTTATCCCAGCAGTGAAGGAAAAAGTGGGAGCAGTTCGAGACCGAGTATGGAAATCATCAGAATGGATTCTCGAGACTAAACCAGCTCAAATCTCTTTTGATGTAATGGACTTTTTCTTGTCTCACGTGTCGTCTACTTTGGACAAAGTTCTTCCCCCAAAGGGAGGAAAGTCTGGCTTGCCATCTCGGCCTCAACAAGGTAGCGGGAGTGAGCGTGCAGTCTGGGTTGTCTCTGCAGCCCTTGAGATCGCGAAGGAGACTAAAGAACGTGTCGTAGAGCACATGCGGGGACGACTAGGGTCAGAGGTCAAGGAAGGGTCTCCCCCAGCAGTAGCCGAGGTAAGACCTTATACATACATACTTAACCTTCATACACTCTATTAATACATGAATACATCTCCATGAAATCAGTTGAATTAATACACCAAAGAAAGCTCCATAAAGTATAATAACCCTGCCCCATTGTTTTGTGTGTTACTTCAGAATGAAGATAAGGAGAACCTTGGGACTGATTAAGTAAGCTGAAGAAAAGACGATGATGAAGACGCCGTCCGTCGCCTCATTTGTTTATCTTTGTTGATGTTGCATCTGAATATAAAACTTATTATTGTGCGGAGCCGCCACTCTTTTTCTACAGGCCTCCCGTCACTGCCACCACTACTACTACTACCACCGTTCCTATTGTTATTATTAAAACAGTCGAATCAATAATAAAACAATAAATTGACACCCATTACTATCAGATAACTCTCTCTCCATATAATATTCCTGCACTTACATTGCATGCATGCACCAATGAAGAGGGAACAAAGACTGTCGTCATAATGTCATGCATGAGTCATACAATACATATACG
>Ga0194135_10002175_pt1 | contig 11869 bp, 11 predicted proteins | sample LitLau_LLRF_2013_FD_134024 | JGI IMG/M metagenome (GOLD analysis project Ga0194135, IMG submission 134024) | Freshwater sediment microbial communities in response to fracking from North America - Little Laurel Run_MetaG_LLRF_2013 (version 2) | ecosystem: Environmental > Aquatic > Freshwater >... | reverse complement strand
TCAAGGATCCGTTCTTCATCCTGCCGATCATCATGGGCGCCACCATGTTCATCCAGCAGCAGTTGAACCCGACGCCTCCGGATCCGATGCAGGCCAAGGTGATGAAAATGATGCCGATCATCTTCACCTTCTTCTTCCTGTGGTTCCCAGCCGGTCTGGTGCTGTACTGGGTCGTGAACAACTGCCTGTCGATCGCTCAACAGTGGTACATCACTCGTAAGATCGAAGCGGCCACCAAGAAAGCGGCTGCCTGACCTACGCTGTGGATAACCACACAAGACGCCCCCTAGTGGGGCGTTTTGCTATCTGTCACTTTTGTCTGGATGTCGGGTTATGAATGTCCCTCGTGAAACCATCGCCGCCATCGCCACCGCCCAAGGCCGCGGCGGCGTGGGTATCGTTAGGATTTCCGGCCCCCTGGCGGGTGCGGCGGCCAAGGCCATCAGCGGCCGTGAGCTGAAACCGCGGTTTGCGCATTACGGCCCCTTTCTCAGTGAACAGGGAGAGGTGCTGGATGAGGGCATCGCCCTGTATTTCCCGGGGCCGAACTCCTTCACCGGCGAAGATGTGCTGGAGCTCCAGGGCCATGGCGGCCCGATCGTTCTCGACATGCTGCTGCAGCGCTGCCTGGAGCTGGGTTGCCGACTGGCCCGACCTGGAGAATTCAGCGAGCGCGCGTTTCTCAATGACAAGCTCGACCTGGCCCAGGCCGAAGCCATTGCCGACCTGATCGAGGCCAGTTCTGCACAGGCCGCGCGCAACGCCTTGCGCTCGCTGCAGGGGGCGTTCTCCCAGCGTGTGCATAACTTGACCGAACAGCTGATTGCCCTGCGGATCTATGTCGAGGCGGCGATTGATTTTCCCGAGGAGGAAATCGACTTTCTCGCCGATGGCCACGTGTTGACCATGCTCGATGCGGTCCGCGATGAGTTATCCACAGTACTGAAGGAAGCCGGGCAGGGCGCCTTGCTGCGTGACGGCATGACGGTGGTGATCGCCGGCCGTCCGAACGCCGGCAAGTCCAGCCTGCTCAATGCCCTGGCCGGGCGCGAGGCGGCCATCGTCACTGATATCGCCGGCACCACTCGGGACATTCTCAAGGAACATATCCACATCGACGGCATGCCATTGCACGTGGTGGACACCGCCGGCCTCAGGGACACCGAGGATCAAGTGGAAAAGATCGGCGTCGAACGTGCACTCAAGGCCATCGGTGAAGCCGACCGAGTATTGCTGGTGGTGGACGCCACTGCAGCAGAGGCAGCTGATCCCTTCGCCCTGTGGCCGGAATTTCTTGAGCAGCGTCCGGACCCGGCCAAGGTGACCTTGATCCGCAACAAGGCCGATCTGACTGGCGAGCCCATCGCTCTGGAAACCTGTGAGGATGGCCATGTGACCATCAGCCTCAGCGCCATGTCCGCCGGTGTCGGGCTGGATTTGCTGCGTGAGCATCTCAAGGCGTGCATGGGTTATGAACAGACGTCGGAAAGCAGCTTCAGTGCCCGCCGCCGGCACCTCGAAGCGTTGCGCTACGCCAGTGCCGCGCTGGAGCATGGCCGCGCCCAGCTGACCCTGGCCGGCGCTGGTGAGCTGCTGGCCGAGGATCTGCGACAGGCCCAGCAATCCCTGGGAGAAATCACCGGGGCCTTCAGTTCCGATGACCTGTTGGGACGGATCTTCTCCAGCTTCTGCATCGGCAAGTAGAGCCGCCCCCGGTGCGTACCGGCAGAGGTTATCAACACCCCTGCCGGTCGCGGACGACGTTTATTCCACCGACAGGTAGATGCGTGTCTGCAGCTGTGCGGGTGGGGTGATGCGTGGATCGTTCACATAGTGTTCGAACATCGGAAAGTGCCCTGGCGTCAGCCCACTGTCAGGCAGCCACTCGGAGAACATCCAGGCATAGGCTTTACCCATTTCGTTGTACGGACCCACGTAATTCAGGACTGCGTAGCGCCCTGCAGGGATGTCGAACCTTTCCAGCTGTTCGCCCAGGTCTGCATCGGGCGCGACCGAGACTCCGGCCAGCGAACGCAGTTGCTCAGTCGGGACCTGCTCGGGGTCATTGAAGTACACACCGAATCCGCTGGTGTCCGGATGCATCAGCCCCCGGCTGGCGGCCAGCATGAAAGCGCGGGTGAACACCGGACCGATTTCCTGGTAGGAGCCCTGATGAGGCAGGGCTGCCAGAACAACGCCGGGGAAAGTTTCGATGGTAATGGGGTACATATTTGACACCTCAGGGTCGAAAGGACGGGAACGGGTTGCGCGATAACGCCCAGGCGGCAAGCCGAAAACGCCAGAGAATGCCCGGTTGAACGCCGCCCCCGACTCGTAGCCGGCACGCAACGCCACCTCGGCCAGGTCCTCTTGCGTACCCGCCAGCGCCGCGGCAGCCAGGTGCATGCGCATCCGTTGCACCGTGGCGTTCAGCGTTTCTCCCATCATTGCGCGGTAGATGCGGTGAAAGTGGTAAGCCGACATACAGGCCAGGTCCGCCAGGTGGTACAGGTCCGGATCGCTGTGTGGATGGCTTGCCAGCCAACGCAGCACCGGCTCCATGCGCTGGCCGTAATGGATTCGGGTTGCAGGTTTCATAAGGCCTCCTTGGCACGCCACTGTAGCGACGGCAGATTTGCAGATTTTGCGATTTTTACCGGCCCCAGGGGACAACGACGTTACCTTTGCCCCCTTTCCCGATTCCAGCCGATGAACCTGCGGTCTTGAGTAACAGGCGCATTTCGTCGATCCCTCAAGTTTTTGCCAGTTATCCGCAGTAGCCGACGCATTCGCTACTTTTCCCCTTCATTCCCCAAGTGGTACCTGATTTGCATCCTGGAAGATGTACAGGCTTGTACACCTGAGGAAATAGCCCCTGGGTCGGCCGATGGACGCCGATGGGATCGACAGTCCGGCATTCAAGGAACAGAAATGGCTAGCACGACTGCATTAAACCGTGGCTTGAGCACCCGGCACATCCGCTTCATTGCGCTGGGTTCAGCCATTGGCACCGGGTTGTTCTACGGTTCGGCGGCCGCCATCAAGCAGGCCGGTCCTTCGGTATTGCTGGCGTATCTGATCGGCGGAGCGGCGATCTACCTGACCATGCGCGCCTTGGGGGAAATGGCTGTCAGAAACCCGGTATCGGGTTCTTTCGGCCATTACGCCAGCTGTTATCTGGGACGCTTTCCGGGGTTTCTCACCGGCTGGAGTTATGCTTTTTCGATGCTCATGGTGTGCCTGGCGGACGTCACCGCCTTTGGTGTCTACATGAGCCTGTGGTTCCCCGATACGCCCCGCTGGATCTGGGTGCTCAGCATCGTGCTGGGGATCGGCGCCTTGAACCTGTGCAGTGTGCGGATCTTTGGCGAAATGGAATTCTGGCTATCGCTGCTCAAGGTCGCGGCGATCATCGCAATGATCGGCGGTGGCTTTGCGGTGCTGCTCTTCGGTATCCAGCTGGGCGACGGGCAGCATTCTGTGGGCCTGAGCAACCTGTGGGCCTATGGCGGTTTTTTCCCCAATGGCCTGGAGGGCATGATCGCCTCGTTCACCATCGTCATGTTCGCCTTTGGCGGGATCGAGGTCATCGGCATCACGGCGGGCGAAGCCAAGGACCCGCAACGCATGATTCCCAAAGCGATCAACTCCGTGCCACTGCGGATCCTGATCTTCTACATCCTCACCCTGCTGGTGTTGCTGATGCTGTTTCCCTGGTCCGGTATCGGCAGCCAGGGCAGTCCCTTCGTGCAGATATTCAGCGGCCTGGGGATAAATTCGGCGGCAACGGTACTGAACCTGGTGGTGATATCCGCGGTGTTCTCGGCGATCAACAGCGACATTTTCAGTGCCGGCCGCATGATGTACGGCATGGCGGCGATCGGTCAGGCCCCGGCGGCGTTTGCCAGCACCTCGCGCTTCGGGGTGCCCTGGATGACGGTGCTGGTGATGTCGGTGGCTCTGCTGTTCGGTGTCTTGCTCAACTACCTGGTGCCCGAGGAGTTGTTCCTGGTGTTCGCTTCGCTGGTGACCTTCTCGGTGGTCTGGGTCTGGCTGATGATCCTGCTCTCGCAGATGGCCATGCGCCGTAGCATGACCCCGGAAGAAATCGCCGCCCTGGGCTTTCCCGTACCTTTTGGCGCCGCTGGCCAGGTCTGCGCGGTGCTCTTCATGCTGTTCATCTTTGGGGTGCTCGGCGCCTTTGCGCAAACCCGCCTGGCACTTTATGTCGGTGTCGGCTGGCTGGCCTTGCTGTCACTGGCCTACTGGATATGGATCAGGCCGCACACCGCCCTCACTGATGTGCCCCTCCCGGATTGAAGCTCCCGGCCGTTGTGCCGCCCTCCATTGGATGAAAAGGAAAACACCATGCAAGCGTTCCACCTGCCCCCCTCAACCATCGAGGCGTTTCAGCGCGATGGCGCCGTGTGTATTCGCCAGCTGTTCAGTGCCGACGAAGTGGCGCTGCTGGAGCGGGGGATCGAACACAACCTGGCCAGCCCCAGCGAGCGGGCCAAGGTCGCTAGCCAGGCGGATGATCCTGGCTGGTTCTTCGAGGACTTCTGCAACTGGCAGGACAACCCCGACTACAGGCGCTTCATCTTCAACAGCCGGGTAGGCCATGTCGCCAGCCAGCTGATGCAAAGCGACAAGGTGCGGCTGTATCACGATCACCTGCTGGTCAAGGAACCCAACACTCGGCAACCCACGCCCTGGCATCAGGATCAGCCGTACTACAACGTCGAAGGCCAACAAAACTGCAGCATGTGGATGCCCGTGGACCCGGTAACGCGGGCGTCCACACTGGAGTTTGTCGCCGGTTCCCACCGTGGTCCCTGGCTGATGCCGCGAACCTTCCTGGACAATCAGGCCAAATGGTTTCCCGAAGGCAGTCTGGCGGACCTGCCGGACATCGAAGCCGATCGCTCGGCCTTCAATATCCTCGGCTGGGCCCTGGAACCCGGGGACGCGGTGTTCTTCCACATGCTCACCCTGCACGCCTCTGGCGGTGTGGGGGGCGATCGCCGGCGGCGGGCATTTTCGCTGCGTTTTCTGGGGGAGGACATGCGTCATGCCCCCCGACCCTGGCGCACCTCGCCCGAGTTTCCCGGGCTGGCCACGGCTCTGCCTGCCGGGGCGCCGATGGAACATGAACTTTTCCCTTGCTTGTGGACATCCCAGGGCAAATGAAGCCGGTTCAGAAACCGGCGGATCAGCGGCTTGAGGCCGCCGGCAGAATCGGAATCAGCTGATATTCATTCGTACAAGCCCCGGCCAGCATCCGCGGTCGCTGCTATCAAATGGATGGAAGGGTGTTTATGCGCTTTTGTAGCTATCTCGCGGTACTGGCTCTGGCCCTTGTCTGCCAAGGCAGCTGGGCTCAACTTCCCTCGGATCAGGCGCCTGTGGCGGAGGGTGTCGCCGCCTTCGAGCCATCCGCCGTTTCAGCCCAGAACTCCCCAGAGGTTGAAGCTGAAAGCTTGAGCGACGGGATCTCGACGAACCCATCTCTGGCGGGCAATGACATGGCCAGCGCCTCGAAGCTCGATAGCGCCAAGGCTGGCTTGAAGAAGTACTGGCTGGTCCTGGTCATTGTCACGCTGGGGTTGAGTTGGTGGATACAAGCTCGCCTGGCCAAGCGCCCCGAGTAAGCGCTGCAATCATTACCTGGTGTTATCCACAGACAGGCTCGCGCAGCCTGTCTGTTTCTCCCCCTCCCTGATCGATCCGTTGTCGCCGTTGAGGCTACAACAAGGTCGACCTGTGCCTGAGTTTCCCTCGACATGGATGTTTTCTGTGGATTAAGCCCTGTGAATAACTGCCCTTCAGCTCGGTTGATAACCAGGCTTCAAAACTGAGGAAAACCACCTCTGTGGATAACCACCCCATTCATCCACAGGTTTAAAGCGCTTATCCAAGGGCCTCCTGGCCACCTAATCACAGAGTTTAAAACCTCTGTACACATTGAATATAAAGGCCTGTAGCAATCTATCCACAGAAAGGCATGTGCATAAGAATAAACATAAAAACAAGGATTTAATAAATTTCTCTCTTTTAATTTCTATTGACCGTGATTCATCCACAGCTGGTTAAATTTTGTGCAAAGGGTTCTTTAGGAAGGGCTAAGTCCCTATACTTGCCGCCTTGGTCCAAAAACCAACCCGACAACTACTCCTAATTACTCCTACTTGAAGCAGGCACGAGGTGCGTGGTGGATTTCCCTTCCCGTTTTGAAGTGATCGTCATCGGCGGCGGTCATGCCGGTACCGAGGCAGCACTTGCATCAGCACGCATGGGGGCCAAAACCCTGTTGCTGACGCATAACGTGGAAACCCTCGGAGCAATGAGCTGCAACCCCGCGATTGGCGGGATCGGCAAAAGCCATCTGGTCAAGGAAATCGATGCCCTCGGCGGCGCGATGGCCATGGCTACCGATAAAGGTGGTATTCAGTTTCGTGTGTTGAACAGCCGCAAAGGCCCAGCCGTGCGCGCAACCCGTGCCCAGGCCGACCGCGTTCTGTACAAGGCCGCGGTACGCGAGATTCTCGAGAACCAGCCCAACCTGTGGATATTTCAACAAGCCGCTGATGACCTGATCGTGGAACAGGATCAGGTGCGGGGCGTGGTCACTCAGATGGGACTGCGGTTCTTCGCCGAATCGGTGGTGCTGACCACCGGCACCTTCCTCGGCGGACTTATCCACATTGGAATGCAGAACTACTCCGGCGGTCGCGCAGGTGATCCACCCTCGATCGCCCTTGCACAACGTCTGCGGGAGTTGCCACTGCGGGTCGGCCGCCTGAAAACCGGTACTCCGCCACGCATCGATGGCCGTTCTGTGGATTTCTCGGTCATGACCGAACAGCCTGGGGATACGCCGATTCCGGTGATGTCGTTCCTGGGTTCCAAAGAACAGCATCCGCAACAGGTCAGTTGCTGGATTACCCACACCAATGCCCGCACCCACGAGATCATCGCCTCGAACCTCGACCGTTCGCCGATGTACTCCGGAGTGATCGAAGGCATTGGCCCGCGTTACTGCCCGTCGATCGAAGACAAGATCCATCGCTTTGCCGACAAGGAAAGCCATCAGGTCTTCATCGAGCCCGAAGGCCTGACCACTCATGAGCTGTACCCGAACGGGATATCCACATCCCTGCCGTTCGACGTGCAGTTGCAGATCGTGCAATCGATCCGCGGCATGGAAAACGCACACATCGTGCGCCCGGGTTATGCCATCGAATACGACTACTTCGATCCGCGGGATTTGAAATACAGCCTGGAAACCAAGGTCATCGGCGGCCTGTTCTTCGCCGGCCAGATCAACGGCACCACCGGGTACGAAGAAGCCGGCGCCCAGGGTTTGCTGGCCGGAGCCAACGCCGCACTGCGTGCCCAGGGCAAAGACAGCTGGTGCCCGCGTCGCGATGAGGCCTATATCGGTGTGCTGGTGGATGACCTGATCACTTTGGGTACCCAGGAACCGTATCGGATGTTCACTTCCCGGGCCGAATACCGCCTGATTCTGCGGGAAGACAACGCCGACCTGCGCCTGACCGAAAAGGGCCGCGAACTGGGGCTGGTGGATGACGTGCGCTGGGCCGCTTTCTGCAAGAAACGCGAAGGCATCGCCCAGGAAGAGCAACGCTTGAAGTCGACTTGGGTCCGTCCGGGCACCGAACAGGGCGATGCCATTGCCCAGAAATTCGGCACGCCGCTGACTCATGAGTACAACCTGTTGAATCTGCTGAGCCGTCCGGAAATCGACTACGCTGGTCTGGTCGAAGTGACCGGGCAGGGCGCTGAAGATCCACAAGTCGCGGAACAGGTCGAGATCAAGACCAAGTACGCCGGCTACATCGATCGTCAGCAGGATGAAATTGCCCGTCTGCGCGCCAGTGAAGACACCAAACTGCCTGTGGATATCGATTACACCGGCATTTCCGGGCTGTCGAAGGAAATCCAGAGCAAGCTCGGCGCGACCCGTCCGGAAACCCTGGGCCAGGCATCGCGAATCCCGGGCGTTACCCCGGCGGCCATTTCCCTGTTGATGATTCACCTGAAAAAACGCGGCGCCGGCCGTCAGTTGGAGCAAAGCGCTTGAGTTCTATGGTCACCCCACAACACGCGGATGAGTTATCCACAGGCGCTCGCCAGCTCGGTGTCAATCTGAGCCCGACCCAGCACGAACAGCTGCTGGGTTACCTGGCCCTGTTGATCAAGTGGAACAAGGCCTACAACCTGACCGCGGTGCGCGATCCCGACGAAATGGTCTCTCGCCATCTGCTCGATAGCCTGAGCGTGATGTCGTTCATCGAAAACGGCCGCTGGCTGGATGTCGGCAGCGGCGGCGGGATGCCCGGTATCCCTCTGGCGATCCTGTTTCCCGAGTCGCAAGTCACCTGTCTGGACAGCAACGGCAAGAAAACCCGCTTCCTGACCCAGGTCAAACTCGAACTGAAGCTGGATAACCTGCAAGTTATCCACAGCCGGGTCGAAGCCTTCACCCCTGAACTGCCGTTCAACGGGATTATTTCCCGGGCATTCAGCAGCATGGAGAACTTCACCAGCTGGACCCGCCACCTGGGCGACCGCGATACACGCTGGCTGGCAATGAAGGGCGTCCATCCCTCGGATGAGCTGTTAGCATTGCCGGCAGACTTCCACCTCGATAGCGAACCAAAAGGGTGGTGTGGGCAAGACCACCACCTGCATCAACCTCGCAGCATCGCTGGTCGCTACCAAGCGTCGAGTGCTGTTGATCGATCTCGATCCACAGGGCAACGCCACCATGGGTAGCGGTGTGGATAAACACGGTTTGGAAAACTCGGTCTATGACCTGCTGATCGGTGAGTGCGACCTGGCCCAGGCCATGCATTTCTCCGAGCACGGCGGTTATCAACTGCTGCCGGCCAACCGCGACCTGACCGCCGCGGAAGTGGTTCTGCTGGAAATGCAGATGAAGGAAAGCCGTCTGCGCAGCGCCCTGGCGCCGATTCGCGAGAACTATGACTACATTCTGATCGACTGCCCGCCGTCGCTGTCGATGCTTACCCTCAACGCGCTGGTGGCCGCCGATGGGGTCATTATCCCCATGCAGTGTGAGTACTACGCGCTGGAAGGCTTGAGCGACCTTGTGGATAACATCAAGCGTATCGCCGAGCTGCTCAATCCCGAGCTGAAGATCGAAGGCTTGCTGCGGACCATGTTCGATCCGCGACTGAGCCTGATGAACGATGTTTCCGCACAGCTCAAGGAACACTTCGGTGATCAGCTGTACGACACCGTGATTCCGCGCAACATCCGTTTGGCCGAGGCGCCGAGCTACGGCATGCCGGCATTGGCGTACGACAAACAATCCCGTGGCGCGCTGGCCTATCTGGCCCTGGCGGGCGAGATGGTTCGCCGGCAACGTAAACAATCCCGCGCCGCAGCCGCCCAGCCAACTTAAGGAATCCCCATGGCCGTCAAGAAAAGAGGTCTCGGACGTGGACTGGATGCACTGCTGAGTGGTCCGACTGTCAGCGCCCTTGAAGAACAAGCGGTGCAGGCCGACCAGCGCGAGTTGCAGCACCTGCCCCTGGACCTGATCCAGCGCGGCAAGTATCAGCCGCGCCGGGACATGGATCCTCAAGCGCTGGAAGAACTGGCGAACTCCATCAGGACCCAGGGCGTGATGCAGCCGATCGTGGTGCGCCCTATCGGTGGTGGTCGTTTCGAGATCATTGCCGGCGAACGCCGCTGGCGCGCCAGCCAGCAGGCCGGCCAGGAAACCATCCCGGCCATGGTTCGCGATGTGCCGGATGAAACCGCCATCGCCATGGCATTGATCGAGAACATCCAGCGCGAAGACCTCAATCCCATCGAGGAAGCCGTGGCCCTGCAGCGCCTGCAGCAGGAGTTCCAGCTGACTCAGCAACAGGTCGCCGAAGCGGTGGGCAAGTCCCGTGTCAGCGTGGCCAACCTGCTGCGCCTGATTGCCTTGCCGGAAGTGATCAAGACCATGTTGTCCCACGGCGACCTGGAAATGGGTCATGCCCGTGCCTTGCTCGGATTGCCGGAAAATCAACAGGTTGAAGGGGCGCGACACGTTGTCGCACGAGGCCTCACCGTGCGCCAGACCGAAGCCCTGGTTCGCCAGTGGCTGAGCGGTAAACAGGAGCCTGCTGAACCGGTCAAGCCAGACCCGGATATCGCCCGTCTCGAGCAGCGTCTGGCCGAGCGCCTAGGCTCTGCGGTGCAGATCCGCCACGGAAAGAAGGGCAAGGGACAGCTGGTGATCGGCTACAACTCCCTGGATGAGCTGCAAGGCGTCCTTGCCCACATCCGCTGAAACATTTCCTTATGTAGCGCGCAGTCGGAAATCACTACCCGGCAGTTGAATAGGGGCTGAACCGCCCCTATACTCTGCGCGCATTTTGTCGGCACAAATTATGCCAAGTTATTGAATTCTGGCAGCCGACCCTTGAGGAGCAAGAGCGATGGAAACCCGCACGCCAAACCGCTTGCCGTTTCATCGCTTGGCGGTTTTCCCGGTTTTATTGGCTCAGTTGGTCATTCTACTGATAGCCGCTCTGGCGCTCTGGCAATGGCGTGGAGTCGTAGCCGGATACTCAGGCCTTTGCGGAGGACTGATAGCCTTGCTACCCAATGTGTATTTCGCTCACAGGGCATTTCGGTTTTCCGGCGCCCGAGCGGCCCAAGCCATCGTCCGGTCTTTTTATGCCGGTGAGGCGGGCAAACTGATTTTGACGGCTGTGCTGTTTGCACTGACGTTCGCAGGTGTGAAGCCATTGGCGCCGCTGGCTGTATTCGGCGTCTTCGTGCTGACCCAACTGGTCAGCTGGTTCGCTCCCCTGCTAATGAGAACAAGACTTTCGAGACCTTAGGGCGTTTGAGGCAACCATGTCAGCAGAAACAACCGCTTCGGGCTATATCCAGCACCACTTGCAGAACCTGACCTTCGGTCAGCTACCCAATGGGAGCTGGGGCTTTGCCCACTCCGCAGCAGAAGCCAAGCAAATGGGCTTCTGGGCATTCCACGTCGATACCCTCGGCTGGTCTGTCGCATTGGGTGTGATCTTCATTCTTCTGTTCCGCATGGCGGCCAAGAAGGCGACTTCCGGCGTGCCGGGCGCTTTGCAGAACTTCGTTGAAGTCATGGTTGGCTTCGTCGATGGCAGCGTGAAGGACAGTTTCCACGGTCGCAGCCCGGTGATCGCACCGCTGGCACTGACCATTTTCGTCTGGGTGTTCCTGATGAACGCCATCGACCTGGTACCCGTGGACTGGATTCCACAACTGGCCATGTTGATCTCGGGCGATCAGCACATTCCATTCCGTGCTGTTTCCACCACTGACCCGAACGCCACCCTGGGCATGGCCCTGTCGGTGTTCGCGCTGATCATTTTCTACAGCATCAAGGTCAAGGGCATCGGCGGTTTCATCGGCGAACTGACCCTGCACCCGTTCGGCAGCAAGAACATCCTGGTTCAGGCGCTGCTGATTCCGGTGAACTTCCTGCTGGAGTTCGTGACCCTGGTAGCCAAGCCAATCTCTCTGGCACTGCGTCTGTTCGGCAACATGTATGCCGGCGAACTGGTGTTCATCCTGATCGCCGTGATGTTCGGCAGCGGTCTGCTGTGGCTCAGCGGCATGGGTGTGGTTCTGCAATGGGCGTGGGCGGTGTTCCACATCCTGATCGTCACCCTGCAGGCCTTTATCTTCATGATGCTGACCATCGTCTACCTGTCGATGGCGCACGAAGAGAACCATTAAGACCTGCTTCGGCTAGTCTGATGTCCCTCTCGGTCAAACGAGAGGGGGCCCGTTGAGGGCTATGAAACGATTTGTTTTACCGCTTTAAAAT
>Ga0194135_10002174_pt1 | contig 11873 bp, 10 predicted proteins | sample LitLau_LLRF_2013_FD_134024 | JGI IMG/M metagenome (GOLD analysis project Ga0194135, IMG submission 134024) | Freshwater sediment microbial communities in response to fracking from North America - Little Laurel Run_MetaG_LLRF_2013 (version 2) | ecosystem: Environmental > Aquatic > Freshwater >... | reverse complement strand
TATTAAGTATGCTTTTAAATTCCCGTATCAATAAATAATTATTGTACAAACCCACACGTACGTACAATAAATGGATGTAGTACAACACATGCAAAATGTGCAAGATTTTACACTACTATAAAAATATATGATTATAAAAGGTTGTGTGCATGTATATTAATGGGTGGTGTAGGTTGACCATTAATTTCTACTTATGCACCACCACCACCTACTTTTGTATTTTTTCATTTAAACTTAACGCAAAAATACTAGAAATTACTTTGTCAGCAATAAACAGCTATTTCCTTGTGTATTAAGTTATAATTTATTCTCTTGTGGCGAACAATTGATTATATTCTGTGAAAGGACATTGTTCAAAATGAACACACAAGAGTACTGTAACACATAACTATCAGTCTTTCAAATGCAAATTACCTGTTCAAAATTGCAGATTAGTTTGTAGACTTGCAACTTTCCCAGGGAATATGATTCTCTAGCTTGATGTTTCGATATTCGGACATGATACAAGAATTTAATTGAGGTGTGCTCGTTGTAATTGGAAACAAAAAGTGGGAATAACCTCACATACGTGAATTGATAATGTACCAAGTAATATTATGTAAATCACTGTGTCTTGTTTAATCATAAGCACATCTTAAACTTATCATAATATGCTCACACAGATCTCGCTGACTGGCATAATTAGCTGCTTACAGATCTACACACACACGCCATTATATATGCTTGGTCAGTTTTTATGGTGTCTTTACTTGCATACGTGCGTATGCAAATGATTTTGTGAGGTGGTAGAAACAATGCGTCCGCATTACACGCATGATTTACCATGAAACCGTAGAAAGATCAGTTGGACTTGTTGGACAAAAACAAAATATATATCTGTAAAGACCCGTTAGAGTTTCTTGATCTTCCGAAAGTTGAAACGAAAAATCTCCTAACTTTATAATATTACTCTGATCTTCTTTCAATATATCTCTAAATCTCCTGTTGAATTCTCCTTGTCATTTTATTACACAATTGATCTCACACGGGATCGCAAGTAAAAGCAATTCTAAAATATACTGCTGAGCCTTGAAATAAAACTCTCCTCCTCGTGTTTGATTCCATTTCATTCGCATATCTAAAATTCCATTTACTTCCTATTCGATCGAAGTAATAAACGGGTTATATAGACGTAGTCAAATATCATCAAAGAAATATGGCTCCTCAGATTTCTCCCTTTAATAATAAGAAAACTCCCGTGAGTTTCCAGTTTCACTTCGAAGGCTAAATATATATATATATCCTTTCTTATAATACCGGAAGGGCGACGTTGAGAATATCACACATACAACATGAAATATAATAATAATATCAATAATATGTCACGGACTCAAAGACGATCCAGGAAGAACTTCCGGAATTCACAAAATGATGAAACTTCGATTGAAAGTTTACATTGGAATTGGATGAATCAGATTGGATTCACACACACACACACATCTTTCGTGACTTCCTTTATTGCAACTTATCTATATATATATAATGTAATAACAGTACTGTATAAAAAACGTAAGAGTGGATTTAGGAAATGTAATCTCTCATATTGTGTGATACACTTTTCGCAAAAGGATTACACCGGGGTTTACTAACTTCTCACGCATTCTGTGAACTAACCCTGTACAATAAATCCATCTCTATATATCCTCACGCGTGCTTTCTCTCTCTCTCTCTGTACAGGAAATACCTATCCCTGTACTTTCTCTCTTTCTACTATGTATAAATCGCATTGCTTATCTCTCGTTCGTGCTGATTTTCGTGGTCGAAGACAATAATACTCAAGTAGAGTGAATTCCCCAATATTACCTCACAAGAAAAAAAACCAAGTGCAAGACTTTCTACTTTCTACAATGAAGCTCCTGTTTTACTCGGTGTATGCGATACCAAAAGACACATCAACTTTATATATGTGGGACGCTTGAAGGCAAGTGAAAGAGTGAATAAGGCCCCGTAGGAAACAAACTTTTTTTATACTGACTCCTTCCTCAGTTACCTTCTTCTTCTTCTTCTTCTCAAGTGGAGAAGTTTTTAAAGTGATTGTGTGTAGCGTGATGGGAATCGATATATCATCGACATGAAGACCCACAGAAATTCTCTAAGTACTTTCATCCTTACCTTTCTCTCTTATTGGCCTCCATCCTTCTCCTTACCTCAAACTATATCCTTCCTCCTATGTGTAGTATAATATTCCTCATTTCCTTTCATCAACACTTTAGCATTCCATCCTCACAACACAAGAATCCTTCCAATACTCTCTCTTTCTAATATAAATATCGGTCAAGTAGTATCATTTGAGGTATCCCAGAAGCAACGTGTGTGCCATTCATTACTTGCCTTTTCAAGCTTAGACCCAGCTCTTGTGTGTATAGAATATTAGAGATCGTATATAGTCTTCAGTAATAACTCACAAACCCATCCCGAGCAAAGATTATTAGACCATGGAGAGAGAGATGATAAAACTGTATGAAGAAGATGAATCCATCAAGAATCTCGAGATGGAAAGCAAGTGAAAGCTTTCTCTTTCCTAACCTTCTTCTTCCCAATCCGTCTAACTACTCATAGGCAATAAAGTTTTACATCTTTACGAAGATCCCATAAAATGAAGAGGATATTAAAACATTTTCATTTCAACGGATCCAATCCAAACCCAACACTTAATATAGACCCTCCGTGTGTATTTACTTAAAGTGTAGATATTTATTATCGAATATAAAACAACTCTCTCTTGCTATACAATCACGTGTAGTACTTAACTTTCTCTCCAATACACACATATCCCTATATTTAATAATGTATATTTGATTTTAAGAGATTTTCTCTATAAATTCTTCCTCTTTTTCCTCCTTGGTCTTCGGTTCAACCCAGCCATTAATCCACGAGGGAGGCAGGACCTTTTCCCACAGAGATAAAATATGTGGGCTGAGGTAATCTCGTTTCACAGGAACGATTACTTGCAACTTCATAAAGGCAAATGAAAATATTAAGCCGAAAACTATTGTCCCAATATTTCCCAGCCCTGGGTACCATGTTGGAGCTAATGACACTATTTTTATCCACGTACTGTACTCTCCATCTTTCCAGCTTTCTCCAGCCATACCTTTCACTTCTGAGTGCAACACTGTACCGTTCTCTACATATGGACAACCTTCTGTTGAAAGATATAACTTTTGATTAGGAAGCTTGTCAGAGTCAATTATCGATCCTGCAGATATCGTTAGAACGATTGCGATGCCACTTAGCATTCCTGCGAGAGATCCCTACATAGTACAAGTTTAATAAGTATACGTGTGTACTGCTGAGCTTTTAACTTGAGAAGCTTAAAATAATAATAATGAAAGATGAATTCCTTACATAAGCATTTGCCCATGGGAATAGCATTCCTAATGTGAATAATCCAAGTGTAGGTCCTGTAAGGTTAATTTTGAAAGTGCTCATTATAATGTTTTCCTTTGAAATAGTTACGTCATATTGATTTACCTAAGAACATTCCAACCATGGTAAGCGCTATCTAAAATATGTCAAAGGTAAAAGGGGTTTAAATTCAGCTAGAATAATTTTATCCACCGAACGCAAGAAGCAGAGATGAATGAGTAAAAGGCAAAATAATATGTAGAAAGTAAAGAAATGTGTTTTTGTGTATAAGTCACGGGTCGAGTTTCACGTAAAAGGAAATAGAGATCATAATATGGAGTCCACATTGAATGAGAAATTCTTAAAAGGTTCTCCTGTTGTAGATGAACTCACCGGAAAAATGTCCCCCATCATTTCAGCTACGAAAACGAATCCAAAAGCTAGACAACCCCCAATTACCGAAACCAACTTGGAAATCCTCGCTAGCTGAGCGTCTTTATAATTTGGTCTCCATTTTTTCACATAGTCTTCAGTTATTATAGCGGACAAAGCATTAAGAGCACTGGAAACGGAGCTTAAGCTAGCTCCAGTTATTCCAGCTACAAAGAGACCCGGCAGTCCTGGATAATCTCCGAGTGTTTCCATTACAAAAAGAGGCAAAAGTTGGTCTGACGTTTCCACAGCCTATCAAAATGAGACATGATTGATTGCTTAATGAAATTGCATAAGCAATTATATATTCTGGTAGTGAAAGTTATTTTTTTATTTTTGTACGTACTCCTGTGGCAATCGGATCGCAGTCGTGATACTTTGCAAAGATTACCATTCCCGAGAGAAAGCAAAGGAATATTATGAGAATAAGTCCGAACATGTTTATAAGGAGAGTTCTGTTAACAAATGTCCCACAATTAATGACACGTCTTGAATATGACAGATTAAGATTTCGTTTCATTCTTTACTGTCTCGATTTACGAAGTGTAGGGACGGACAAATATCTTTGGATTTGACTTTGTGTCGCTGCATACAGAGGAATCCACATGAGATAACCTCCAATAGTTCCAGTCCAGAAAGAGTGTCGTACTCTTAAATCAGGATCAAAGCTGTGTATGTATATGCATAATAACTAATTGAAAGTCAGTTGGTATACAAACACGGACTGTTTAAAATAATTTCCTAAAACTCATACTTGAGAAATTCCACACGACCACTTTGCTCGGCACGTTCCCAAACAACTTTCAGCCCTCCAATGTCACTAATACCTTTGCCAACCACAACTGCTAAACTTCCCAGCATTAGCGTGGCCTATTCCAAATTGAAATGCATCCTTACCAACCTTGTGATTTGAAGCTTGAACAATTCAATTCAATTTCATTCATTTCATATATAGTCTACCTGAAGTGCATCTGTCCACAAGACGGCTTTGAGTCCTCCCTAGATATACAAATAATAAATCATCAAACTAGTTTTACACGCTAATTAAGCGCATTCGAAAGTCAACTCATAACAAATTACACACATGTTAAACACACAAAATTACACCAACAACTAGATCAACTACATTCTCATCATCATCCATTCATTCATCAAGCTACTCATACACGTACCAGAGATGAATAGAATATACAAACGATGAAAGTAAGAGCAGTAGACATGTACGTATTGATTCCTGCAACTGTACAATCAAAATACATTCATACGTTTTTTAACACTTCATATGATTCTGTGCCAAATATCATGTTTAAACTCTTCATAAAGAGATCATACCTTGACTAAGAGCCAAAGCAGGTGCATAAACCCACACGGACATAAGAAGAATCTGTGTATAAGAAAAGTCCCATTAATATTTCATCTATTCCATTGCTTTATATGTGTAAACTCAACGTACCAAATATATAACAGAAATGACAGACATGACCATTCGGTTTGCTCGGTTGAACCGGAGCTCGAAGTACTGTTAAGTTAATAAATCAAATTAGCATGCTCGTTAGAAGCACTTCAACTTCTTTGGCTTACAAACCTCTCAATAAATTCCATGTGTGTCTATCTATTCTACTATGATAACATTACAATATGTATATACAATAATAATCCCGTTTGTTTTAAAACCGCTGAGTCGGCTTATAGCTAGCAATGTGTATATTTTGTAATTTTATTATTTATTTATCCACCCAACTTGCTCACACTTATTACCTCGTAAGCAGAAGTAAGTTGCAATTTAAAGAATACTGGGACGAAGATATAAGCCAAAGCTAAAGTTATAGGAACGAATCCAACGGCAATGAGAAGGTATTGAGTTCCATAAAAGTAAACCTCAGGAGGATTCCCCAAGATTGTAATGGCACTGACGAAGCTAAATTCAAAGATAATGTGTTTCTTAATTAATTGCACACACTGGTCCATTGTGCTAGTCTCAATTATAAGAATTCTGGGAATAATGAGACTTGTATATTTGTATACAGTAAAACTTAGAACCTGCAAATGAGTGAAAGAGCCACAGGAAGAATTGGCATACTTCTTCCGGCCATTAGGAATTCATCATTAGATTGTCCCTTCTTACGTCCCATGAATGCATAGTACACACCTATCCCCGCTGAGACAACTAGGACTGAAGAAAACACTAAATATTCCACTACTCCGAACTTTTCTGAGTAGTCTTTCACGTAAAAGTTCTTCTTTGTCGTTGTTTCTCCTTGTAATAAATCCATTGTTGAACGTTGAAAATGATTAAAGCTTGCTTCCTCTATTTAAAATCGTACGCACTTCATTTTCATACTAGAGTATGTAGAGGAAGATTTTGACTAGGTTAACTTTCAAATCAACACTGGCACACGCGTTGTATTGAACTGGATATCAGGAATAACTTTGTTTTCAGAATGAAGGTTAAAAAAGTCGGAAGATATTTATTTATGGGCAGTTTGGGTTGATTTGCACACAATGAAATTGAGATAACGCGTGATCCTTCGATGTGTTTAGTTTATCGAGTAATTTTAATTATTATAATTTCGAGTGATAGATATGTATGACGCGTACAACAATTAGAAACTGTACCTACTCCTGGTTTAAGATATTCGTTTTATCTGACACTTTGATGTCTCATTACTATTAATATTAAACTGGCACTTGCTTGCATGCAAAATATTATTATGGAAAAAGTGTTACTTTACAACGTTATTATAATTTGACTGTGATATGGTGTTCAAAGAACTGTTCAGAATTTGACTCGCGTCAACACATCTTTTTCAGTCTCTTTTTCATTTCCTCATATCCGTTTACTCGCAAGGAACATCGCCCACAGTTTGTAATTTGAGTTAGCCTTGACTTCATTCATTTTAGAATTTTGTTTGAGTTTTAAAAAAATGTCTGGTAGACTGTTTACGTCAGTGAGTGAAATCTGCTTTGGAAAAATCGGAGTATCAAGTGTGTTTTTATTTTGGGAGTCGGACTTGTGTATCTCATGAAATGCTCATTCATATAATTCAGCTTTCCACATTTTTATGACTTGAACACATCTTCAGAGTCAAATACTAATTAAGTTTTTCCAATTAGAATCTACACAACGAGTGAAAACCCATTGTCGAGTGTATATATTTCTCCGTATCAAACAATATATGTAGATGCATTCAGTTTTCAATTAACTTCAAATTTGAAGTGTACAATAATGACATTGAAACGTCCTGCTGTGGTTCATGAATACGATGAAGTAAATTGATTCACCAAGATGTTCTTTTTATTGTGATATTTAAATTAACTCATCACTGAATGAAGAATCCTCAACCTTATATTATTATTACTAGAACCCTGTATGAATGAATTCGTCAAAGTTTCACTTTATTCAAGTCAAGTTCACGCATCACGGTCTTTCCGAATGAAAAAAATATCAATGCAGTCTTATGTACTTCACAGACGAGCACTCACAAAAATCTTTCTTACTTTTAGAATTCTCACGCCCAGACGTCGTAGTAATCAGGGCAGCAAGTTATTAGAATTAGAAAATCATCAGCACCATTAAAATTACAGGCAGATTGCTAGTATATTCCTTTCCATCTGTTTATTAATAGAAGAGAGTCGACTTTAATGAATGTGTATATTAATTTCACATAGTTTTGAAAGATCATTAGTGTAACGAACAAGATGAAGATGAATGGAAGATTAACAACAACTTCCTATATATGTGTTCGCCATTCATTCAAGATTTGCCTATCCATTTGTGACCTGCAACTCTTCAGAAGAATTAATTTTACATGAACCCTCTATCCCTGCTCTTTGTATGAATCACATTCATTTACTTGCGAGAGAGATTGAGCTCATCTGTTATTATAAAACCTAAAAGCAGATTTATTGTCACCGTTGTTCAACCTCAAAGAGAAGAAGAGAAAGCTACATTCAACTTCCTCCAGGAATTATCAGCAGGATAGAGAAAGCCCTACTTTATTTGTGTGTGAGTTATTTTGACTAGAGAGTATTACTAAGGCTTTCTCCGTACTTTTAGACTTTTACGTACACTTGGTTTGTTTCCTTGAAATGTATGTATACTGGATAAGTCAGGCGGGTACGGGAAGGTGCTCACATAATCTTGCATAATATAATCCCTCCAAGTCTGAGAAAAACAATCCTCTCTAACAACTGAGAGAAAGAGTCGGTTGAGCTAAAGAAGGTGTGGAATAATGTGTTTCTTCCTCACGGAGATTCAGATTTATTTTTAACATCCAAGCACAGAGAATATATACATTATGCTAAAACCAACTGGTCTACATACATTTACTTACTTGCCTACACACGTACAGAACAACTTTTAACAATCTCACTCGGCTCTCTGCTTATTCACATATATATAAGGAAACTTTAAAAATTCCCCTCCTTCAGTCTCATTTGTTAAATTATATCGAAACATTTCCCCAGCATATATAATAATAATAATATCATCCCCTTATTCCCAAGAGAAATGCCAATTTCCTTCTCTGAACTTTGTGCTAAAAGCAAATAAACAAAATTACCGAGCTCACAACATTTATAAAAACACACACACACACACACACGCTAGTCTTATAGGTTGGCAGAATAAAGAAAGAAGGCCTGGCCGTTTAATACTAAGGAGCAATGATGTGTGGCACATTTCATTTTTTCTTTTGGGAAAACTCCATTTCCCTTGTTTGTCATGAAATAACAAAGAGATCACTTTTAAGTAGAAAGTTCTAAGGTGCTTGTCTCCACACAACTCTCTCTCTTTCCAACGATTCACCACACAAACCAAACTTCTCACACAAATATAACCTTTTTAAAGGTGAAATGTCTCTTCACCTCTCTCTCTCTTCTACAAAGCATATCTTGTCATATACCTACTTTTGATCCTACGAGCATCATTAATAATGCTTATGGCTACCATTTACTAACTTATTATGCAACAAACCACTTTCACAAGTCCACACGTCCACAAGTCCCGCTTTAACTGTTTTAATATCCCATTTTAAATTTTAATATGAACTAATTTATATAACAGTATACATCTGATTAGCCCATAGGAAATGTCGTATATAGATAGATCTTTTGATTAAAGATTAAAATATCGTTAAATGAATTAGTTTCAGTAGGATGATTTGCGGAAGCAAAAAAAGTCACGAAGCATACGGGATGAAGATTCATCACGAAGAAGTGCCAACTATGCATGAAATTGTGCATGTCATTTCATTATATACACAAAAGCGCCTCATAGTAAACTCAAGAAAGCCTCACTTGAAACGACGACGACGACGACGACGACGTGTCTTTCCTGATTATGTGGCCGATATATAGTCAACGAGGAGTATGTGGTTGATATCAAGAAGATGATATTTCAAAGGATGAGAAGAAGAGCCACTCACCATCACAAGAAGAGAAGTTGCAACCGTTGCAAAATTTATTCGAAAGTGTTCTCTTCTCTTATACGTCGTCGTCGTAGTCGTCGTCGTACACGTCGTTACAAACTGCCACACACTCTAACATTTCTTCCTGCTTTAACCGTAGAATTAGACACTTTTCCTCTTCTTTTATATATTCATGTATGATCTGTGCAAAAAATCTTCTTTCATCATAACCTCAGGATACATATAAGCCAATTTCCTCCTTTCTTCTTCATACACTTTACTTTCACTTCCGAAAATATCTATGAACTCTAGAGACAAAGAACCTAAGGGAGGATTTCAGATTGAATTTTCAAAACTTCCTATCAAGATAGATTCTTGTTCAGATATATGCATGTATATATATCTACATGAGGTACAGAGATATATAGAGAGGTATAATCTTCTCTGTCGTGTACTTTAGCTACTGAACCCGCATAGAAATGATCCTAAATTAGATGATTGTGGGAAACTTCCTTTAATTTACTTTTTCACACGGTCATCATTTCTTCCAGGAGTTTGGTTGTGGCCGAGAGAGAACAAATGATGAATTGCATACAGATTACTCTACTGTACTAGTGAAGAAGAAGCTGTTTCTGTTCGATACATTCCATCGAAGAAGAGATGAAGCCGCCTTCATGACTTCTCATCTGCGAAGCTTCATATTCTTTATTATACAAAATCAAATACATCCGTCTTTTGGGTATTATTTCGTGTACCTTTTCTAAATGCATTTTTCCTTGTATTCTATACAAGCTCACTTAGGTGTGAAGAATTCATCACTCTTTGTTAATTTTGAAAAAGGGACTCCTTTTTGTAAACTGGTTACTTACAATTTTATGGGAATGTTTGTGAGAATTGATTTTTCACACATTTATACTAGTTTTCATTGATAAAGATTGGATGCGTTTTGGAAAAACTTATAGCCATAGGTCAGCCTGTTATAAATAAGTATACTTCACCTGTAAAGGATCAGTTTTTACAGAAATAATTGCCTGAAAATCGTGTCTTCATATTTTTTCGAGCAGAATACTTTGAGAAATAAGTTTACTAAAAGATCAAACTCTCAGAGAGCGAATATAAAGGATTCAGATTACAAATGCTTCCGAGATAATGTGTTCGTTCAAGTTTGGTAGCAAAAGTTGCTCATTTCTTTTCTCGTGGAATTTCTTCTACTTCTGTTTTTACTCGGTTATATCTCGGATGGAACTCCAATGTATGATTTATGTAACTCCAAAAATGATAAATCGTCTCGAGATAGAAAGATTTATCAAAACCAAACTCTATAAATTCCCTCTAATTTACAGATACTGTCCGAAGTTCTATCTATTAAATGCTCTAGGAGGATCTTGTACACTTTTTTTAAAGACACGGATACATTAACTACACATATTAACCTTGAAGTATAATTATTACTTATTCCACACTTAACTTATGATTTCTCTTTAAATAATTTCAGGACGACCTATGGACCCAACGGACCCTCTCGACGTTCCAAACCTTCACAAAAGGCCAAGAAGCCAAAGGAGGTCATCATCATCCATTCCATCAACCAAACAACCCCCCAGTAGTACTAAATACCGGAAATCTACTTACCACAACAACGTTAGGCCCTAAACTTCAATACGATACCTTCCCATCAAGCAGTTACCACCTCGTCACCACCTCCTCGTCTTCTAATGGACACACTAACACAAACGGAAGCTTATCTTCCGGTTCTCCATCCTCAGTTTCATCCAATGGAAGTCCCAAAACTGACCAAACTACTCTTTATCTCCGTAACAAGAACACCAACGGAAGTTCCACCACTTCCAATGGTTCCAATGCCTCCAATGGAATTATTCACATCTCTCCATCTTCTTCAAGTGGAAGCACTTTAGGCAGAACTAATAAAGCTAAGCCCGTTCCAACGCCAACATTAAGTAACAATCTTCCACCATCCCACACGAGATCGAGAAGTGTTGAAGGACCTGCAGCCTTAAGTTACCACCACCAACAAAACGGAATGACAATTTTGACCTTACCAGGACCACCTTCAGTTCCCCTCCTCTCTGTCCAGCCTTATCACGACCACTCTTTATCCTTCTCTTCCATGGATTCGGAATTTAACATGTCCACCTACATGCCCACACAGAATGACGTGAGTCCTACACAAAAAATACTCTTAATTAATTGGGTAATCAAGGGAGATTTATACTAAAAATAATGAGGAGAGGGCCAGGTGTTCTATGTTATGTTTTCTCTGGATTAACTTTTAATCGACTTTCATTGAGATTAATGATGAGAAAAAAGCAGCATTCCTACTCCAACTCTCGTTGTTAATTGCAGGAACAGATAATTGACATACAGTGTTCCATGGAGAAAGCTGATAGGAGATTTGGATTCTCTGTAATTGGTGGACGGGACGAAGGCTTTCCTCCGTGTATTGATGAAATTACACAAGGTTTGTATATGCAACTTTTCCTATTTTTCCCTTATAAGCAGAAGCTTTCGCTTGTTCAATTAGTACAATAGAATAACCCACACCTGTCGAAAGACGTGTCCGCATGTGCCTTCGAAAACATTTTGCTATATTTTTGGAGTACAAGGACAGAAATATGTTTACAGTTA
>Ga0194135_10002173_pt1 | contig 11876 bp, 9 predicted proteins | sample LitLau_LLRF_2013_FD_134024 | JGI IMG/M metagenome (GOLD analysis project Ga0194135, IMG submission 134024) | Freshwater sediment microbial communities in response to fracking from North America - Little Laurel Run_MetaG_LLRF_2013 (version 2) | ecosystem: Environmental > Aquatic > Freshwater >... | reverse complement strand
TATCGATATCGATCAAAACCTTATTTTATCTCTGGGTTTAAATGATAAATATTTGAAGCCAGGAACTACAGTTGTATGTGTAGATCCTAAGTATTTCAGACCAACTGAGGTAGATTTATTATTAGGTGACCCTACAAAATCAAAAACTCAGTTAGGTTGGGAACCCAAATATGATTTGCCTATGTTAGTTAAAGAAATGGTTCAGTCTGATTTACAATTAATGAAGAAAGATGAATACTTGAAAGAAGGCGGGTTTAGTACTTTGAATCATTTTGAATAATAATTAAGCATATTACTACTACAGGTTTACCATATGAATTTTAAAAAAATAATAACTGCATTACTGTTTTTCTCCTATATGATAGTTGGTCAGCATGTCTATGCTCAGACAAATTATTCTGATGTAAAAGTTGATGAACTGACAGATGCACAGGTTCGTCAATTAATGCAGCGTGCAGAGTCTGTTGGTTATAATGATGCACAACTAGAGCAGATGGCAGCTGCACAGGGCATGAAACCCGAAGAGATAGTTAAATTAAGAACTCGTGTAGCGAATATCAGAAAAGGAAGCGGTACAGATAATAAAACAAGTAATCAGGCGGTTACCGAAGGTTCTTCAGATAGAAGTTATGTAGATGCGGATTCAACCAGTAATAAAAAATATAATCTGGCTAATAAAGCGAAAACTGAACTGAAGGATGCTTTTGGAAATCTGATCCCTAAAATTTTCGGTGCTGAATTATTTAAAAATAATGATATAAAGTTTGAGCCAAATTTAAGGATGGCTACTCCTAAAAGCTATATTATTGGCCCGGATGATCAGCTATTAATTGATCTGAGTGGAGATAATGAGGCAAATTATAAACTTCAGGTAAGTCCAGAGGGAACTATTCGATTGCAATATGTCGGTTTGATTGCAGTGGGTGGCTTGTCTATTGAACAGGCTACTGCCAAAATCCGCACGGCCATGTCTGGAACTTATCCGAGTTTGAGAAATGGAAGGACAAATGTGTCTATCAATTTGGGTAATATAAGAAGTATCAAAATCACCCTTTTAGGGGAAGTGGTTAAACCGGGATCTTATACTTTATCATCCCTATCTACTGTTTTTAATGCATTAAATGCGTCAGGTGGCCCTAATGAAAATGGTTCATTTAGAAAAATACAGGTTATCCGTAATAATAAGATTATATCAACAATTGATGTTTATAATTTTCTGTTAAAAGGAATGCAAACAGGAAATATTCGTCTTCAGGATCAGGATGTTATCAATATTCCTGTATATCAGACAAGAGTTGAGATGTCAGGTGAGGTGAAAAGGCCAGCTTTATATGAGGTGTTAAGTAATGAATCATTAGAGGATGTTATCAATTTTGCTGGTGGGTTTTCAAATAAAGCATATACTGCTAAGATTAAAGTCTTACAGAATACAAATAAAGAGAGGCGAATCACTGATGTAAACGCAGATGATTTTAGTAAATATAGCCCGCTGAATGGTGATAAATATGTAGTAGAAACTATTTTAGATCGTTTTGCTAATAGGGTTGAAATCGTAGGGGCTGTATTTCGCCCGGGACAGTATGAGCTGGAAAAGGGGTTAACCTTAAAACAACTAATTCAAAAAGCAGATGGCTTAAAAGAAGATGCTTTTTTAAACAGAGGATATATTTCCAGGTTAAATTCTGATAATAGTCTGGCTTTGTTATCTTTTGATGTGGACAAGGTATTAAAAGGAACCGAGCAGGATATCGTGTTGAGAAGAGAAGACAAAGTAACCATATCTTCTATTTTTGATTTGCGGGAAGAATATAAGGTAGATATCAAAGGTGAAGTGAGATCTCCAGGTGTGTTTGATTATGCTGAGGGAATGACACTTGAGGCTCTGATTCAAATGGCTGGTGGGTTTAAAGAAGGGGCAACTCCGAATCGTATTGAGATTGCAAGAAGGATAAAAAATAGTGATGCTAATTCTATTTCTGCTAAGACAGCAGAGATACTAAATGTTAATATTTCCAGAGATTTAAAATTAATGGATTCGACTTTTGTACTTCAGCCTTTTGATATTGTATCCATTAGAAGCTCTGAAGGTTACCAGATTCAGCAACAGGTTAAGGTGGAGGGGGAGGTTCTTTACCCAGGTATATATACAATTACCAGAAAAGATGAGCGAATTTCAGATGTGATTAAGAGAGCGGGAGGTTTGACCGCACTTTCTTTTGCTGAAGGAGCCTCTTTAAAAAGACCGGGGCCAGATAAAGTCGAGGGGGAAGAAATAAAAGACAAGAATGGTAAAGTTATAGCTGGTAAGTCGTTAGGATCCTCAAATAAAAATGCCATTGACAGAAAAGAAGAAGAGATGCAAAAAATGGCTAATCTGAGAAGACTGCAAGGGGTAGGTGTACAGGATACTGCCCAGCTGATACAAGAGGTTAAGATATTAGGAAGTGATCTTGTAGGTATTGATTTAGTTAGAATACTAAAATCTCCTGCCTCAAAATATGATTTACTAGTTGAAGATGGCGATGTTATCAGAGTTCCAAAACAATTGCAGACCGTAAAAGTTACAGGTGAAGTTTTAAGACCTACCAATATTGTTTATAGCCCAAACAAAAGCATGAAACAATATATTAATGGAGCCGGTGGATTTACTTATAATGCCAATAAAAAGAGTGCCTATATTCAATATGCTAATGGGTCTGTAGATGCGGGAAGTAAATTTTTGTTCTTCAATAACTATCCGCGGGTTAAACCCGGTGCAGAAATTTTTGTGCCAAAACAAGCCCCAAGAGAAAAGCTTGGAGTTCAAGGATTAGTTGGAATTTCAACTGCTCTTGCTTCATTAGCAGCAATATTAATAACTGTTTTTCGCAAGTAATTATTTTATTAAATAATGATTAAGGAAGAAGAAGGTAAAAAATTTTTGAGTCTAAAAAGAGCTCAGGAGACAGGGGTTAAATATACTGTGAAAGCTGAAGCGGAACAGAAGCTAATTCAGTCAGATTTGGCCGGAATTGATTTAGAAAGAATATTAAAGAAGCCACAATTGAAACAAGATCTGATTGTGAAAGATGGGGATGTGATACGAGTGCCAAGACAATTGCAGACAGTTAAGGTTACTGGAGAAGTTTTAAATCCGAATAACATTATTTATTCTGTTAATAAAAGATTTAAACAGTATGTCAATGGCACTGGAGGATTTACAAGCAATGCACTTAAAGGAGGAGCCTATATCAAGTATGCTAATAGTTCTGTTGAGGCGGCTAAGAAGTTTTTGTTTTTCAATATCAATACCTTTTCGAAGGTAAAAGCAGGAGCTGAAATATTAGTGCCAAAAAGAGCTGCAAGAGAAGGTATGTCAGCTCAAAGCTGGATTGGTATGGTCGTTGCTTCAATGGTTGCGATCGTAGTTAGTTTGTTGAGGTAATTGATTATTTGTTAAAATGAATTCAGAAAATATAAATAATCAAGCGGATAGCTCTTCAGATGATACTTCTTTGAAGGAGTTAATTTTCAAAATACGAGAGTTCTGGCATTACCTTTTATCAAAATGGATGATTATCCTTGGATTTGGTATATTAGGTAGTGCTTTAGGATTTACTTATGCTTATTTCAGAAAGCCAGTATATACGGCTACCACTACCTTTGTATTGGAAGAGGAAAAGACAGGAGGAGGGGGATTAGGCTCCTTAGCAGGCTTGGCATCTATGGCGGGTGTAGATCTGGGTGGAGGAGGCGGTGGCATCTTTCAGGGGGATAATATTCTGGAGTTGTATAAGTCTAGAAAAATGATAGAGCATACCTTATTGACTTTAATTAATTATGAAGGTAAAAAGGAATTGCTAATTGATAGATATATTGAATTTAATCATTTGAAAAAACAATGGGCTGATAAGCCGGAGTTATCGAAAATTAAATTCGATAGTTCATCTTCTGATTTTACAAGGCTACAGGACAGTATTATGGGGGTGCTTGTAAAGGATATTAATGACAACTACCTTTCTGTATCTAAACCTGACAAAAAGTTAAGCATCATTAAAGCAGAAGTAAAATCACATGATGAATTTTTCGCGAAAGCGTTTAATGAAAATATTGTGAAAAATGTCAATGACTTTTATGTACAAACTAAGACAAAAAAATCATTGGAAAATGTGGCGCTTTTACAGCAAAAAACTGATTCGGTACGCGCTGTTATGAATGGTGCAATTTATAAAGCAGCGGCTGTTGCTGATGCCACACCAAATTTAAACCCCACTAGGCAGGTACAACGAATTGCACCTGTACAGAAATCACAGTTTTCAGCAGAAACGAACAAGGCTATTTTAAGTTCATTAGTGCAGAATTTAGAAATGTCTAAAATTACTTTAAGAAAGGATGCCCCATTGATTCAAGTGATTGATGAGCCTGTATTTCCTTTACAAAAAGATAAATTTAGTAAAGCAAAAGGTATTGTGTTAGGAGGAATATTGGTTGGGTTTCTTACAGTATTTTTTTTAGTACTAAAAAAAATATTTAGAAATATTACTAACTAATTTATGGGTTCAATATCATGTTATTTTCTCATGAGGAATTGGTAGTGGGCATGACCCTTGTCAAGGGAATACAGCCTAAACAATGTCCCAGCGCCATATAATGAACTTGGGAGGGTTAAAGTAAATGAATGACCAGAGTTAAGTTGCGGAGATTAATACCACTATTTCAGCGGATAGATATACCGATCGATTTTTTCTTTGCCTAAAAAACATTTAGGAAAACCAATTACCTTGACTAAGGATGATTTTTGATGGTTTTATGGTTGACTATTAATAGAGTGCTAAAGAGCTAGGTGTAATTTAATTAAAGTAGTTGATGGAAAAATCTTCGTATAAAAATATGGTAAAATCCACCACAGTTTTTGGTGGTGCTCAAGTTGTGCAAATGTTAGTCAATATTTTGCGATCAAAGTTTGTTGCGGTATTCTTAGGTAGTGCAGGAATGGGAATAAATGCTGTTTTTCAATCAACAATTGCAGTTGTCCTTAATTTATTGAGCTTTGGTGTTTTTCAAAGTGCAGTACGTGATTTTTCTCAAGCATTTGAGAGTAAGGACGAAAAGAAGTTAGCTGTAATCGATGTAGTTTTTTCACGAATGGTTTTATTGGTAGGGACTTTAGTTGCATTGGTTTTGATTATTGGAGCAACTTGGTTTAGTAAAATTGCTTTTCAGAGCACCGATCATTCATGGCATTTTGCCTTATTATCTATCTATGTTTTTTTTACGGCACTTTCCAGTGGAAGAATAACTTTTTTGCAAGGTACTCGCAATCTAACTTATTTAGCAAAAGCATCTATGTTAGGTGCTGTGTTGAGTTTAATGGCAAGTATTCCGTTACTGTATTTTTTTGGCATATTAGGGATAGTACTTTCCTTGGTTTCAAGTTCGGTATTGATTTATTTGTCACAGCTTTATTTTTCAAATAAAATAAAATTAGAAAAAATTGATAAATTGGAATTTACACAAACTGTAAATATGGGGTTACCTATTTTAAAGTTAGGGTCTGTTTTAATGATTGGGTCAGTAACAATTACTTTTTTTACTTATGTAACCAATGTTTATATTGGTAGATTTGGCAGAATAGAGGATCTAGGTTTTTTTCAGGGAGTCTCATCAATTACTACACAAAGTATTGCTATTGTAACGGCTGTTTTGGCATCTGATTTTTTTCCTCGTTTAGCAGCAGTGCATTTAGATAAGGAAAAAGTTAAAAATTTGGTTAATCAACAGTCGGAACTTATATGTCTTATAATTGCCCCAATAACAGTAATTTTAATTGTTTTTGCGCCATTAATTGTGAGGATACTACTTTCTAAAGAGTTTTTAGTAATTGTTCCCATGTTGCGGTGGATGTCTCTTTCACTGTTGGTACGAGGAATTTGGCTCACAATGTCTTATATTATTCTTTCAAAAGGAGATAAAAAAACCTATTTTATTTTTGATGCTTTATTGGGTAATGGTTTACTTTTTTTGTTTAATATATATGCTTATTCTCAATGGGGACTGCAAGGACTGGGAATTTCATTTTTAGTCGGTTCCATTGTAGTTGCTATAATATTATACGTGGTTGTTAGGATAAAATATGAGTTTAATTTTGAAGGTCAATTTTTTAGAACATTTTTAATTTTATCAATTTTGACTTTACTTCCGTTTATTTCAATCTTGTTTTTTGAAGGTTGGATTCAATATGTAATTTCTTCATTGTTCGTGGCCCTAATACTTTTCTACTGTTTTAAAATTTTAAATGAAAGGATTGGAGTTTTAGAAATGTTTAAATTGAAGATTGGAAAATAATAATTTTAATGTTAGTACAATGTATAAAAACACTAAAAGCATAGCGATCTTATTAGCCGTATATAATGGCGAAAAATATCTAGCAACGCAAATAGATTCACTTGTTTCGCAAATAAATCAGGATTGGACTTTGTTTATACGAGATGATGGTTCTACTGATAGTACCTCTCAGATAATTACAGACTATTGTGAAAAATATAATAATATTATTGAAATTGACAGAGGAGGTGAGAATTTAGGTTGTTATAAGAATTTCTTTAGATTGTTAGAGGTCGTAGAGTCGGAATATTATATGTTTTGTGACGCGGATGATTATTGGTTGCCTGAGAAAATTGAAATTAGTTACAATTTTATGAAGGAAAAAGAAAGGCAATATTCCCACATTCCAATTTTGGTGCATACAGATAAGGCAATTGCGGATGAGAGTCTTAATGTTGTTTTTCCATCACACTGGAAGTATTCTCGTCTTAATCCGGACTCTATCTCAAAGTTTGAACATGTACCTTTGCGCATAGTTGGAGGGGCAACTGCTATGTTTAATGCGTTGTGTAAGCCTATTGCACTGGAGCCAACGTCATTTCATGACGCTCATGATGGTTGGTTGGCATTTCAGACAGCGCGTTATGGTAGAATATTTGCCATTCATCAGCCTTTGTTAATTTATCGCAGGCATGGAAAAAATGTAACTGACAAGGACTCAAGTGGCACAATATTTAAAAATCAATTTGGTAGATTGTTGAATATTAAATCATTTGTGTCATATCATTTAAAACTCGCTTCGCAGCTTAAAAAGTATGGCTACGGAGGTGTGTTGAAATATTTTTATTATCGAATAGTAGTATTCATTAAAATAGTATTTGGAAAAATAACGATTAAATAATGCTCCTATATATTATAATTTTTATCTATTTACTTTTAATGTCAATAGTCGATTTTACGATAAAAAAAGACGGGGTGTATGATTTTTTTTATGTTCTATTTGCTGTTTTTATATTTTTTGTCGCGGGCTTCCGTGCTATGGGTAATGATTATGATGGTTACGAAGATATTTTCAATGCTATAAAAAATCTATCTTTTTTTGAGATTTTCAATCCTTCAAAAGTATTTGTAGAACCTTTTTTTACAGTTCTTAATATAACTTTATCGGGTTTTCCTTATCAAACGTTATTAGCGGTAATGGCGGCGGCTAATATTTCAGTGTTATTTCCATTTTTTCGTAAATACTCACCTTATCCATACATTACTCTTCTTTTTTTTGCAGGAATGTTTATGTATTCCGGAATAATGGGGTCTATCCGTCAGTCCTTAGCTCTTGCAATTTGCTTATGGGCTATGATTAATTACCAAAATAAAAAATTTTGGTGGTTGTTGTTCGTTGCAACTATGTTTCATTATACTGCGGTGTTAGTATTAATTGTAAGGTTTCTGAAAAATGAATATTACACGCTAAGGACCTATATTACTATAGGTGTATTGGCAGTTTTTTCAAATTTATTATTGTACGGAATATTTGCCAAACTAATTGTTTTTTTGCCAGCAGTTATAACATGGAAACTTGAAATATATTTAGCAACCGAAAAGGATACACATTTTGGACTTAATGTAGCTGTTGCAATAAGACTTTTTACATTTGTATTGGCTTATATTTTTCGTGATAAAATTGTAGCGGCATTTCCTAAATATGGACCTCTTTTTGTAAATATATATTTCCTATCTCTAATATTGTATCTAGCTTTAGGATTTTTGCCACAAGCAGCAGTACGCGGCTCAATATACTATCTATATGTTGAACTGTTAGTAGTACCAATGATACTCTATGTAGCGAACAATAAAGATAGAGTTTGGATTTTTACGCTGTATATGTTATTTTCTCTTTGGAGGCATTATGAAATGGTTACAGTTTATGCGGAGGCATACATGCCATATAAAACAATATTATTTAATTTTTTATGATAAAAATTCCTAAAATAATTCACCTTTGTTGGATTAGCGGAGATGCATATCCAACAAATATTGGTCGATGTATAAAATCTTGGAAAGAAATTTTACCTGACTATGAAATTATGCTTTGGGATAAAGATAGATTTGATCAGGAAATCCATAGCAGTTATGCAAAAGAAGCGTTAGAAAAAGGGAAATGGGCTTTTGTGGCAGATTATGTAAGGTTATTTGCCTTACATAAGTTTGGAGGCATTTATTTGGATTCTGATGTGCGGGTTTATAAAAATTTTGATGTTTTTTTAGATAACTCTTTTTTTTCATGTATTGAATATTTTAAGCCTACAAATTATATCGCAATAGAAGCGGCCGTAATGGGGGCAGTTCCTAATCATCCATTTGTAGGTGAATGTTTGTCAGTTTATGATTCAATTCCCTTTGTAAGAGATGACGGAACAATGGATAAGACTACAATCACGGTGCGTATAGCTCAAATTGCAAAGCAAAATTGGGGATTTAAATATGAAGCACAAGAGCAAAGCCTTAGAGATGGTATGAAAATCTATTCTCCTGTAACATTTACCAATCCATCTGGTGAATTTTCGCTTGAAAAGACCTACGCACTTCACCTGTGCAATGGTAGTTGGGTGGATAATAAGCCTTCAGTTATATTTAGGATTACTGGATTTATTAAGAGATATTATGCAAATCCATTTATAGCAGTAGAAAATATTTATAAGAAAATTAAATCAAGTGTATTTAGATGATTAAGATTGAGTTTTACAATTGATTATGTATGTTTTTTGTTAAAGAAGTAAAATGATATGATTTTAATTGACGCAGTATATATAAATAACGGTGGTGGGAAAGTTCTACTTGATTACTTAATATGTGAATTGGAAAAAACTAATGTTAAAGTAGTCTACTTACTAGATTCTAGAATTAGAAATAATCATCAAGGCATAAAATCAGAAAATCAAGTTTGTTATCTTGAAGCCGGTATTATTAAGAGATATTCTTTTTATAAAGAAAAAGGTGCCAATTTTTCAAAGGTATTTTGTTTTGGAAACTTACCGCCTAACATAAAACTTGATTCAATTGTATATACTTATTTTCACAATCCTATGTATTTGGATGTGCCCAGGGAATTTTCTTTTATGGATAAGATAAAGTTTCAAATGAAAATTACTGTTTTAAGGCATTTTAAAGAAAACACTTCTTTTTGGATTGTCCAATCCAGTTTGATAAAGATAAAATTGCAAGAAAAATTTAAAATTCATGAAGACCGAGTTAAGATATTGCCATTTTATCAGCAATTTGAAAGTTTAAAAGAAGTAATTATTAGAGAAAAGTTTACTTATATCTATGTTAGCAATGGAACCCCTCATAAAAACCACGAACGCTTGATTGATGCTTTTTGTCGATTCTATGATAGTAATTTCAAAGGCAAACTAATTTTAACATTAGATGCTGATTATCCTGACTTGATAAATTTAATTTCAGAAAAAGTTCAAAAAGGCTATCCTATTGAGAATATTGGATATGTTGACAGAGAAACACTTCAAAAACAATATTTAAAATCGGAATTTCTTATTTTTCCATCATTGACCGAGAGTTTTGGATTAGGGTTAATAGAAGCAATAGAATGCGGATGTAAAGTAATAGGAGCAGATTTGCCTTATACTTATGAAGTGTGCCAGCCATCTATAATTTTTAACCCAATAAGCACAGTTAGTATTTTTGAAGCCTTTGAGAAATCCGGGAATGAGATGTTGATGAATACGGTTCCAAAAATTAAAAATAATATCTTCCAATTAATAAATTTGATTGAATAGTAGTTTAATTATCGAGTAATTATAAACTCTGGTGTCAAACTACATGCCTTAGCATTTCAGAAATGGGAACAACTGCCTTGCGACGAAAATGCTGTAATTATCAATTTCGATTGTCAGACAACTAATAGGAGTATTCTTCAATTGGTTGATTGAAAAACAAACATACAAAGTGTTAATAAGATTGGGTCTTTGAAAGGACTAAGTCTCATATCTTTGAAAAATTGGCAGTATCATTCTTAAATTTTGTATTTTAGCTTTTAATTCGTATCAATAAATTTACAATAGACATAATGAAAATAAATAACAAAACACTTCTTATAACAGGAGGGACAGGTTCTTTTGGGAATGCAGTATTGAATAGGTTTTTATATAGTGATCATTTCAAGGAAATAAGGATTTTTTCTCGGGATGAAAAAAAGCAACACGATATGCGTGTCGCATTGAACAATCCAAAATTGAAATTTTATATTGGCGATGTTAGAGATTATACCAGTGTGGAATCCGCAATGCGGGGGGTAGATTATGTGTTCCATGCAGCCGCATTGAAACAGGTGCCTTCTTGTGAGTTCTTTCCTTTAGAGGCAACTAAAACAAATGTTTTTGGTACCCACAATGTGATTGAGTCGGCTGTCGCTAATAAAGTCAAAAAAGTGATCTGCTTAAGTACTGATAAGGCTGCATATCCAATCAATGCTATGGGAATTTCTAAAGCATTGATGGAAAAGGTTGCAATCGCAGCTTCCCGAAATATTTCTAATAATACCACTACAGTTTGTCTTACGCGTTATGGCAATGTTATGGCTTCACGAGGATCTGTTATACCTTTGTTTTTACAGCAGATCAAAAATGGGGAAGTGATTACGATTACTGATCCAAACATGACTCGTTTTTTGATGTCTTTAGAAGAGGCTGTAGATTTGGTCTTATTTGCTTTTGAAAACGGGAATCAAGGTGATTTATTTGTTAATAAGGCTCCAGCAGGTACAATTGGAGACTTGGCACAAGCTTTAATCGAATTGTGTAATGCAAATAACGAGATTAAAATTATTGGAACAAGGCACGGTGAGAAGCTTTACGAAACTTTGTGTACTCGTGAAGAGATGCTTAAAGCAGAAGATATGGGGGAATTTTATCGGGTTCCTGCGGATAATCGTGATTTAAATTATAATCAGTATTTTTCTGAAGGCGAGAGCCATATTTCTCAGATTGAAGATTATCATTCCCATAATACAAAACAAGAAGATGTAGAAGGAATGAAAGTATTGTTGTCTAAGTTACCTCTTATTCGTAAAGAAGTTTTTGGTGAAATGGAGTTAGTTCAATATCCAGATTAGTTATAGGATTGAAATGGCAGATTTTAAGGAAATCACCCTGGTTCAAGGTGGAAGACATGAAGATTCAAGAGGTATTTTAACCTACTTTAATGACTTTTGTTTAGATGAAGTTAAGAGATTCTATTCCATACAACAACCGGACATTCATGTTATAAGAGCTTGGCAAGGACATAAGAAAGAGCAGAAGTGGTTTTATGTTAATTCTGGCGCGTTTAAATTGATTTTAGTTAAACCAGATGATTGGGAGAATCCTTCAGAAAACCTCCCTTATCATGAGTTTAATATTAATAGCGCTAATAATTATATTCTCCATGTTCCTGGTGGATATGCTTCAGGATTTCATTCAACTATTCCAAACTCTAGTATGATTGTATTTTCAGATTTTTCAGTTGAAGAATCGATAAAAGATGATTATAGATTTAATAAGGATTTATGGTATAAATGG
>Ga0194135_10002172_pt1 | contig 11876 bp, 6 predicted proteins | sample LitLau_LLRF_2013_FD_134024 | JGI IMG/M metagenome (GOLD analysis project Ga0194135, IMG submission 134024) | Freshwater sediment microbial communities in response to fracking from North America - Little Laurel Run_MetaG_LLRF_2013 (version 2) | ecosystem: Environmental > Aquatic > Freshwater >... | reverse complement strand
TCGCATCATCCCTATAATAAATGCATATCTGTCGTGGCTTAATCATTTGTCCTCAAGGCCTCTTCAGTTTTCAACTTATTCCTTTTATTAGCTTGAATAAAAGGAGAAAGCAAACCAACTATATACAGGTTTGCCAGTGTCTGACTCAGCCTGCGATGATAGATGCATTAGTTTGTTATTTCAAGGATATTAAGGTGGAACACTGTGTGCATGAACAGCATCGATTAGAAGTCAGAGTAGACTCACCAGTAGCAACCTCTCTGTTTGTTGTCTTTATCTTCTTTAATACATAAAACACTAAAGGCCTTAACAGCATATTTGCAAACTAAGCAAAAGAATTGTCTGTCAGTCTGACTTGTCTGAACAAAAAGCAACAGTTGCATTTATTGGGTTCACTAGGGAAATTATTTCTCGTTTGGTGAGCCCCGTTCCATATATATATTTCTGTTTTGTGTTGGGCAATCAAAAAAACGAAAAATGCTTACAATGAGGGAACAATAATCCCCCGAGCCTTTCACACTCACCTTCCTTTTCTAGCTCCCTGTTCTTTCATGTCAAAACTCAAACCTCATTTCACCAGAGAGGAAAGGAAGATTCCTCTCATCATCAAATATTTTCCGAAGCACAACAAATGCTTCTGAGAGACTCGACTTTAAGTAAGGTTGATTTCACCAAAGCTTTTAGAAATCTCGAGAGGAAGAAGAAGCCAATGTAATGCATGCAGTGTTAAAAGAACACTTTGGAAACATTTCCCCATCTAATCGATCGCTCCTGGCTTTTCTTCTTCTCGCTCTCTCTCTCTCTCTCTTTCAGAATCTACGAGTTTTTTAGTCACTGGAAAATGAGAAGATTGCGTAAAAAGGGAATTTCATCTCTTAAATCCGTCTTGAGATGATTACCATAAGAAATGGGCTCGTTCTGTAAGTCTCTAGCCCCGTCATCATCATCAGTCTCTTCCCTAATTATCCGTCCAAATTCTCTTGACTTTACGACAACGATTTCTCGTTTGGCGAACGATGATATTCCGTATTTTCATTGGAGGAAGCGTAAATTACAAGGTGCGTGACATGAGGCCACGAAAGTCTAACTTAATTACACATTTTCTGCGTCTTTGTCTGACCAATTAAGGCTTCTTCTGCTCTCTCTCTCTCTTCAATTTAGAGTCCATTGTAAAGACCAAACCACCACGAGGCTTTTGATGGTGACATTATATCGTGAAAATGTATGAGAATTAAAGTTCACCTTACCTTTTAACCACAAAGGACGGCTCATAGGATTTGCATCGATTTCGCACTTGAGTGCCATGGCTATCCCTTCACGGATGGGATAGCCGAAACCCGGAATTCGGCTCAGCACGAAGGAAGGAGGGTCTGCAAACACAAGAAACAAAACCTCTAAGACATTTTTCAGGCGAGTTGATTCCTAAGCCCCCTACACACAAGACCTTCGACAATTGAGATGGACTGGAAGGAAGAGAAAGTGACATTTTTATGTCCTCAATGCCTCCCGTTGTCCTGTTCTGCTCTGCATATGTGTCTTCATTTGGTCACACTAACCTCCCAAGAGACACATCTTTAGCTGCCTCCCTCACTCACACACGTATCCGTACTTGGTGGTTCACAAATATCGTACGAGAAATGGAAACTCTCTGAGTCTCATCTTTTTCCAAAAAAATATCTCATGAATTATGGTCCGAGCCGAGAGTATTGCCTCGTTTTAAATGGGGCCTCAGTATTTCCGAAGGACCCCTTTCTCAAGGGAGAAAGCGCTTTCTCTCAGTTCTTGACAGGACTTGTCCTTTGATATTTACTCACTTCCTCTCTTTCTCACTACGAAACCAATTTGAAAGATTTATGGAAGTGAAGATGGGACTGGATTGGGCATTCAAATGGGTACATTTACATCTCATCACTTCGATTTCTGGCTTGTAGACGAAAGTATGAAGGATATCGAAAGGAGAGTCACGTGCATTGAATGGTAGCTGAAAGGAACTCTATAAGAAGAAGCAGGAGTCCTCAGGAGAAAAAATTAATACTTCATCTTTTTAGAGGATAAGAAAAGTGTGGGACAAGAGGAGGGTTAGAAGAAGCCCTCACAATGGAACTTGGAATACATCGCACAATATACCGTATACGATATGCGTGTGTGACGCTGAACTTTCACTCGCTGACTTTATCAGGGCGTAAAAACGCATGGAAAGAAATAAGTTTTTTGAGAGGATTGAGATGAAAGAACTACTCATATTTTGATTTGGGGAGCACAAAAGTCGGATTTGATTGAAAATGTGGATGGATGAATAGACCATTGTCTGTCCAAGGCAAAGACGGGAATCTCATCATCACTACTATGCTCACACAATCACTGCCAACACAGCAGCCTTTCAACAAGTCATGCATATTTCAAAGACTCATTCATCCTTCCTTCCTATTCTATAACTGCGGTCAACGTATTGGAAGAAACCATCAATGTTGTGTGTGTGTGTGTGTGTGTGTGTGTGTGTGTGTGGGGAGCCCTCAGAGACCAAGTCATTTACCAGCTGGATCTATTTCTGCTTTGGGAAATGAGATGAGCATAAGTGGGTCAAAAAGTCCCTGAGCATGTAGCTTGGTTGTAGCTATTTAAAAAGATGAGCTGCAGAAAAAATAAAAGTCAAGTGGGAATTGAGGGAACGTAGACAGTCCGTGCAGTGGGTTTCGATTGCTCTTCAGAAAAAGCTTTCTTTCTCCTGGACTCTTCAGTTTTATCCTTGAGATACTTCGTGGATTCCTCCAAACATTATTTTAAAATTGACGGTTCCAAGAAGCCTACCCGTTTTACTTGGAGAGCAGCCCTCGAAACGAAATAACAGTTGTGAAGAATTCACACAAATGCGTAAGTATCTGCGATCACCGTATCTGTTTTATGCATTAGACTCTGACACAAGAATCGAACATATACACTATGTTCGTTGTTGTTGTCCTACCCGCAACACAATACACGGGGAAATGTAGGTCTCTGAGTGAAACACTCCACGTAGATAATATAAAAACCCATGACTAAATATAAGGTTGATTCGTTCAGGATAAAAGTGAAAGAGTAGCAAGGCACACGGTGGGTTAGTCTCATGCATAATGGATGAGAGGTGTGAAAAGTGAAATGGTTCAAAAATCAAGACGAATGCCTTTCACAAATCATTTACTTGAAAATCAACAAACGTTGTGAGTCTGCTCATTGTCCATTCATAAGACGGCGGAGAAATTTAGTCTTTATGTGTGGCGGTGGTGGTGGTCCGTAATGGAATGAAGACACACTGAGCTCACCTACTTTCACCTAATTCAGATTCATTTCAAGCAGGAGAGTCGTCCTCTAGAAAGGGAAAACATGGGATCTAAATCTAAAGTCACCCATTTTTACTCGTCGCATTTCTCTGTAAGAAGGCTAATTGTACTATGATTGCTCATGCCATCGAACAAGACATGATTTACTCCTCTTTCTTCTGTCACGATTAAACTCGTACTAAACTACACTTAATTATTTTTGACAGCCCAACTCTCTTCTTCCAAGAACTTTCTTTCAACAGACCACCACACGTTTACCACGAGAGAAAAAGTTTTGTTGTTGACCGATGGGAAGGAATAAACTTTTCTCCAGGCCCTTACCTAGCTCTCTCCTTTCAAACACACACACACACACACACAAACGGTACAGGGTGAAAGTGAACAGGGTGTGTCCCTAGGGGTTATTCATGAGGTAGGCATCATGCAATGCCACACACACAAAAGTGAGATATCCTTTTCTACTTACCTATAGCCACACATAAGAGAAGAAGATACCTTGCAAATGGCGGTTATAAACTAAAAGTGTAGAAAACTATCAGATACTTTCCCAAAGGTTTATGCTTTGTTTGTTTTATACTTGACAATGACGTGCACTTGGAACGTGAACCATAAGAGAACCACAATTGGGATACGCACTGCAGTAAACATACTGCATGATAGATGAAAATAAATACGTAAGTATAATACGTGTTATTTGCTGATAGTAGTTAGAACACGCCTAGTAGTAGTACAGAAGACTGACCTGTGTATTTGAAATAACTTTGTTTTACTAAAAGATGCATAGGAACATTCATCGAATTCAGACTCAAAGTTGGGAAAAACTCGAGTATTTGTGAATGGAGAAAGTCTCCTTTGCAGTGCGTGTACTTATATATATATATGTAGGTATATGTTGGTATATATTGTGTATGGCTGGTTCTATTGAATTCAGAATCGGTTTTATTATTGAATCTGCTAAAAAAAGTAAGTGCTCAGCAAGATGTTCAAGCGTTCCAAGAAATGCATGGCTTGTTATTTCCATGAGATGTTTTTGGGAATGCTCGTCTGGAATTCCTTTCTTTCTATGTATACAGTGTGAATTCTTTCGCTGAGGGCTCCTTACAAAAATGTAATAACTGCTCGCGCGGTTCACTCTATACAGTAATCATAACACTTTAAAGCAAGTTTCAAGAGTCTTATCATCGCCAATCGACTATATGCTTTTCGACACTTCCCCTCTCTTCATCGTGCATAATACAGAGTTGAGCCGCCGAAACCCGTATCAAGTTTTTAAAGGAATCGATACGCAGTCTTGTATAACTAAACTGGAAACACGAACACGGGAATGAACAACAAGTCCTCCTTCATACAGAATAGATGGATATAAATTATGCAAGTTTTCTCAACTTTTGCTCCATTCCTACCTGCTGCTGCTGCTGGTGAAGCTACTACCTTAAAGTAAGAGCTTTCAATCGACTGTGAATTACAACGAGAGAAATAAACTTACATTCGATATTGAACTGGGCCATAGTTCTGAGGTACGAGGGCTCATCTGTGGGTGTGGTGAGGAGCTCATGATCCACTACACAGAGAATACTCTTGTTGTGTTCAGATCTTGTGATGTTATCTAGCTTTAACGTAGATCGGGAGATGTAGAGACGCTCATCGTCCAAATATTCGGACGTGAGGACGGAGTTGTTAGTTAAATTGCGAGATTGAAGGAACCAATAAACTCTCGGAGGTGGGTTTCCTCCTTCCACAACACACTGAATGGACACATTGTCTTTCTCGCGATACGTAACACGCGAACTTGGGGATGAAGCGGACATAGAAGCTGAAGGGGAAATTCGTCGACCGTCGAATTCCATGTGGACTGCTCGAGGAGCCGCTGAAAACGAAAAGAGAGAATGTCGCATCATTTGAAAAAGGCTTATCGGTGAACACATCAAATGAAAATGCTAATGAGATTTATTCCGGTGAGGGAACTGGAGAGAGAGAGTAAAGGAGAAAGAGAAAAATGGTAGGAAAAGACTGAGCTAGCTGACTTCGTGTAGGTATATGTGTAAATGTAGGTATATGTGTAAATGGTTGCGACTAGCTTAACTTTGACTTGGCAAGGGCAGCCTTGGCCTTGTGCTTTGTGTGTTGCCCCGAGACAGGAAATTCCCAATTCAGAATGGAATTCTGAAGAGTTCTTTCTTGTGCTGGATGCAGTACACAACACACAAAACAACGGTCCCCTCCATCCGTGGTGTGTCTATCTGCAGTCTGTTATTGGTATTTGGTATTAATACTAACAATGTAAGAAGAGAGAGAGAGAGAGAAGGAATTGATTGCATGGATGGAGGAAAGGCTAGAAGGGAAAGTTGGAACGGATCTTCTTATTCACTGCAAGCAGCAGCAAAGGGGAGATCACCATCATCATCGTTTTAGGGTGACCACCAAACGATCTCTCTCTCGCAAAAACAACAAAAGTAAAATGCATTTTTTGGTGATGTAGGTATGATGTTATGTAAACGGTCAGAGTGGTCACGCTGACTCATCATGATGAGGAGACGAGATGATGTGAATTTCTCTAGTCTTTCACACATTGTCTTATTCTGAGAACTCACCTAGAACTATAACCCTGATGGGCTTTGAGACGTGTTCCTTCCCATCAAACTTGGTCTCGTGGCATTGCCACACCCCGTTGTCTTCTGGCAGAACATTGTTGATGGTGAGTCTCCCCTCGATGGCTCGATTCTTATTAGGCCCTTGAATCGAATAGCGTCCGTTGTCTGTGCGAATGGGATTTCCATTTAATAGCCACATAATCCTTCCGTAGGTATTGTTCAAATCACACTTGAGTTTGAGCTCATGCCCTGGCTTAACTTTCACTTCACTCATAACGGGATTATTAGAGGGAGGTGCTTTCTCTGCTAATAAAGGTTGGGTCAAAAGTAAGAGTTCTGCTGTATGGTGATTGCTAGGAGAGTCTAGGAGGATTTCTTCGGGATGGAGGGCACCACCTCCCCCTCCTCCCCCAGTAGGGTCTTCATCATCAGGAGGGGTGTCCAGCAGGGAGGAAGAAGTCACTGATGGGTGACTCCTGTGATGCCTTAACGAGTGGGAACACAATACGATGTGACCTGCAATGTACACAAAATGTTTGTTATGAAATGATGCGTGACAACATAGAAATTAGCAAGGGCATAGACCGAGATATCCATCTTGTGAGGATGATTTATGTGACGTTGAGTCAAGTGGGGAGACAATTCTGCCTTTTGTTGAGCTCTAAGTGCCTTCTTAATGTGATAGGGCATTTGTGGGAGGGAGAGAGAAAGTCCAAAAGTTGCGCGATAATGCAATGTGGTCACACTCTCCCCTGGGGACGTGTGTAAAGATATACATAAAGTCTAGAGTGTGTGTACTTCTCCCGAGGGATGATATGATGAGTGTGCAAGAGTACGAGTGACTTGCATTCCAGATCACTTTCGAATACACAATATGCAAATAAGATGAACAAAACTCGAGTGTGCAATTAATTCTGAAATGCTTTTCAAGAAGAAGAAGAAGAGTTGGACTGGATGAGAAGCTCTTCTCTAGTAGTATTCTCCACACTGTCATCTTTTGTGTGGATTGTACCATTCACTTAATGCTACTTTTGACTTGACAGCGGGCAATATATGCATTATATATATATACTTATTCATGTCTTCAAGTTTTCTCAAGTTCTGGTGTAGTGCATCCAGTTTTATATGCTACTATTTAAAATTTCATGTACTGCACAGACCTCGGCGTTGTTGCAACTCCGAGATCCTTTTTTCTTTGTTTGACTTAATTTGAGTGAGCATTTAAAAAAGTTATACATTGAGCCGAGAGCATTCGTCCAACACATTTCACAGTCCATTAGACAGACTCAGTGTGACACTAATTGTGTCCCGTCTTCCTTCATTCCATCCAAAAGTTGCCTCCTGTCTACCACTACACCACCACAGTAAAAGTAATAAAAATAATGTATCTTCAATCCAGAGTGCTTTCTCTAATTCCATACCGCCAGCCAAGGAAGAATGAATGCGACTAAGAAATCCATAAAGATGAGACTCAAGAAAAAATGTATTTACTCTGTATGATATACACAACCAAGAACAAGATGAACGCAAGAAGGAGGGAGAAGGACTTTTGTGAGAAAGCTCTCGTTCTCCCTTTCGTCTTCAGTTAATTAAATTGAAGAGAAAGTGTGTAGTGGTGGTGGTGGTGTCTGGTGTGTATATAGGTTCTTTGGTTCGGTGAAGGCTCAATTTTGATTCTGCTGAGAAAATCTCTCTTCATTCAGTTTGGTGGGATTTCAAGTGAGCTCACCTTCTTCTTCTCTCTGGGCATAAAAGCTTAGTAGGTGAAAGCAAAAGTGCCAAGGGCTTCTACTGTTGAAGTTGGGTGTGCCTTGGAGAAGATGGGAACGAGAGAGAGAGAGAGTCAAGTCGCCCTGAATTATGGGTTCAGTTAAATGCTCAGAGTCCATCCATTACAACATTCTGTGTGTCATATCGAGAGAAGCGCTGGAGCCATAAAATAACCCTTTACTGTTACGAATCTTATTCGGTACTATTTGGCCACAGTGCCACACTCGAACGCTAAACGTACCGAGTGTGTTTCAAAATAGCTTGTGGATTGAAATTACTTGTGCAATGAGAATAAGTTAGGAGGCGATGTGAAAGATGTTGTAAATTATTGGGGGACTCGCAGGGTAGTAGTAGTATGAATATATCGTGGACATGAAATCTCTTTGTGTGTCCTTGGAACGACCAAAAGTTGGATGGTTTTGGACTCTCTATCTCTCCCCATGTGTCCCAAACTTTGTGCCGTTGAGCTTTTTTCTACAATCCAAGCTGATGCTCAGAGAAGAAGTTCAAGCTGTCGTTGTACATACACTGAACAAGGAGCGGAGAGATCCCTTTACGACTTTGTCCAAGTTGGAGTGAATTCCTTCGATACAAAGTAATGAGAGAGAAAGTATTTTTACTAAGGATAGCAAAATTTGATCTCTTCCAGGAAGTCATGAATCCTTCACACTGTGTGTCTATGTGTCGAAGGAGAATGTGGAATCAGCAGCAACAGCAGCCGTCAACTCTTTGCACGGTGGTGGTGCGTGTCAAGGAAAAACATGCATGGCAAACAACTTCATGTCACGTAACTCACTCTGTACTTGGCTTATTGTAAACGAGATTCCAAATAAATCCCCGCAAAGTGAAATTAAATGTTTGGGAGTGAAATATCGTTGCATACAATGAAGGTAAAGAGAGAGAGTCACATCAAGAGTGACACGTTACAACTACCTTTACACTTTCTTCTTATTGCGCCTCGCAATACTAAAAGTGTTCCGTGTCCCATTCCAATAACACTACGCGTTTGGACACGTGCACTAAAATAAATATAAAAGCCTACGCGGTCATTCTGTTACACTGCTAAAGTTCGTAGATTTCAGAAATGAGATGGAAAGCGCTATCCACTTTTATTAGAGTACTTTCTCTCATCATTGTGTCATTTGAAAGAAGGTCAAGGTATACTAAACACTGTGTAGGAGCTTTGTAGGCTTTTCGTTAAGGCGGATAAAAAGAAAAAGTCTCTTAAAGCTTTGCTAAGTTTTGTCAGTTAGTGAGAATAGTTGAGGAAATGAATGAAAAGATTTCTTTTCCTTAGAGAAAGTATGTGCACAGAAGTATTTGTGTGATTGCAAAGAGTGGCTCATCAAACTGATCTGATAAGGAGACCCAATCCAATCGAAAGGATTCCTTCATCGTCTGCCCCACTTTTCTTCACTTATTTTCTGCTGTTCTATATATCTCTCTGCACACACACACACACATTCTTTCCCCTCCAAGGCTTTAACTGAGCCAATATCCTACCAAGTCATTATAAATGAAATGTCCGAAGCACACACAAACCAGAAAGACAGACAGAAAGACATTCTACAGCGTTTTTCGCTCACAGTAAGTAGACGCAGAATAAAAGTACCCAAATCGTTAGAAAAGTTTGCTTGCCACACTCCGATCGAATTCCTTCAAATTGAGCCGATTACGGAGGAGAAATGAAGCGAATATTGTAGAGGAAAGAAAGCGTCTATTTTTCATAGAAAAGGGATGGGGAGACGATCATCGCTCGTTTGCATGTTGATAATTAATCGTCTCAAAAATACACACGAAGAAAATGTGTTTCTCGTGTGTATGATTGAGATGCTCAGTGTTTGCATGCAAAAGCCTCGTACTTCTCCTCTCCGGTCAAGTAAGTTAGTTAAACGTCTAAATCAATGTATGGTGAGTATGAACGAGGTTAATTGAGAATGAGTTGGCCCATCACATCACACAGCCAGAGTCGTACGAGGTAAAGGGAAGAAAAAGTGTCTTGCTTGACCAGCATGGACTTACGATGACAGGGTAGACACGCAACACTTTTCAAAAGAGCCCATAATTCACTTTCGCCGAGACCTTATCACCACCAAATAAACATTTATTTGGATTGCAGGGCTAGTCAAGTGGAAAAGTGTCCAATAGGGAAAGCTTTCTCCATAAAATAAAGTGTGGTGCACCCGGCAAGCAAGTAGTGGTGGTGGTGGTGGTATTAGAGGTAGCGGTGCACACACACACATGTACACCACACTGGTTGCAATCTCTGGGAGTTACATTTTTCTCCGACTTCCGGTGACAAGAGAAATCGGATGGAGATTTAATTGGTGAATTTTTCAATGACAGGAAAAGTCAGTAATGAAATGAGATTATATGCAACCGACTACTAAAAGGAGAATGGAAGTGACACGAGAGGGAGATTGACGGAAAGATTGAGAAAATTCACTGGTGATTCATGATATCCTCCTTGCTGCACTTTTTACAGCTTTCTCCGACGTCGTAGTTAAAAGTCTAGATAGACTTACTCACTACCTACTAAAGCATACAGCTGACCGGCCAATGTATTAATGCAAATTATACTGACTACTTTAATAGTTTAGCTCGTTCTGGAAGAAAAGTAAAAAGTGTTATCACTCGGTCTCTATTAGAGTTCCATCAAGAACTGCCTTGAATCCTGCGGAGAAAGTGTCCAACTTGTGTACAGCAATATATCTCTCTAATTTTCATAATCCTGAGCAGGACAATGTTCCAGCTTCAAGTCATGGATGAAACTGCAACCAATGAAGTTGTAGCTTGGGATCGAGTAGTATGTATAGTATGTATACTTCCACCTTCTGCACGAGGACACTGAGGAGAGCGAGGAAGTATAAAGTACAGGACAGAAATCCCAGTGGATCGTGTGTAACAAAGAGAATTATGAGGACTCTGCTGGTCTTCCCCTACATTATCTGTAAGACTCCTTGAATAGTTTCACTTCAGTGTTACGTGATTCAGAGCAGAACACGCGGAGCGACCCACAAAGACAGAGAAAGTCACAAACAACAAAAGATGCAACTCAGGACGTATACAAGAAGAGTGGGAGTGTTTTATTCTTGTCTTCTACTCTGCATTCCTCCACATGACTTATGACAATGAGACTAAATGGACTTTCTTTTGACGCATTTCCTTTACACTCCCTTTTACTTTCACTTCATATAAAGAATTTTATTTTCATGGAATTCACCAGCACCGAATCCTCTCTCACAGAGTCAGCAGCGTTTATTGCATTAAAAATCCAAAGAAGACACGATCTCAAGTGGAGTGTCGACGAGTCTTTTTAGTCAAAAGTATCGCTCTCTTCGATCCGATCGTGTACGCTTACATACCTACATACATACATCCTTAAGCTGATACTCACTTTTTTGATTAAACTGAGATCCTACTCAAGTATCACATGAGATAGTGCGTGTGCATGTCTTTTTGTAAGTCTCAATTTCAACTTGCGTTTCTGTCCTGGGGAAAAATGATGAAGGTGATGCATGGATGGAATGCTGCTGTATGTATGTATATATAGAAAGGGTTGAATAAGTTGACGTGGATTATTTTGATGCGTAGTGGAAATGATGATGATTTTGATGATGATCTCTACTGATAGATCCTATGCTACGCCTCAATGGGCCAACAAGAACGAGTGGATCTCTGAATTAAACTCTCCCCATCGCGATGAGTGCAGTCAGAATATTACTTTTTGTGCACTGAATTATGAGACTATATCTGAGATACATAATTCAGCTCTACGTAACTTTCTGCTTGTTGTGTGCTTTATGCTGGTGTGTGCGCTTTCGATAAACTGCATATGAATAACTTAACCCCACCGACGAGTGTGTGTTTTGTGTTGAGAGACAAACCACTTCTTTCTAACTAGATATGTTTAAAGCTGTAAACTCTAAACTTAGTCCCCAGGCGAAATGCATGTTTCATTTAATGGGCTGAGGATTTATTTACAAACTTTTCTTAACGAAGTACGCCCTGTGATCTCCGATATGAAATGCACTTTGTTGGACAAATATGAGTAAAAGGAGACGAAGATGCTAATATCTTAATCCATAATAGGCCAGTTGGTATGTTTGTTACTTTTTGAATTTCCCTCCTAACTTTACCGGGGTAAACTGAGACAAGTGAGTTCTCATGTTCCCCATGCAATTGCAATGCTATACAT
>Ga0194135_10002171_pt1 | contig 11878 bp, 10 predicted proteins | sample LitLau_LLRF_2013_FD_134024 | JGI IMG/M metagenome (GOLD analysis project Ga0194135, IMG submission 134024) | Freshwater sediment microbial communities in response to fracking from North America - Little Laurel Run_MetaG_LLRF_2013 (version 2) | ecosystem: Environmental > Aquatic > Freshwater >... | reverse complement strand
GGATTTAGTTGGCTCGGTTTTTGTTAAGTTTAAAGGGATGAACCTTGGAAAAATACTTTATCAGGGAAACGACCACTTTGGCAATTTTGTAGATTCTCAAGTGTCATCTTTGGTTGATAAGCTTGAAACTAATGGCTGTTTCCCTGTTTCAGGACGTAGTTTCCCCAGAATAAATCATGATAACGCGGTTCGGATGAGGTACCTCTGCCGAGAGCCCTTTCCCCTTCGCCTTCCTGATGAATTCCTGCCTCTTTTTGCCAATTGATAATTTGCACTTCTACAACTTTGCCCCTTGCAATTGGAAGTAATTAATTAACGCATACTAAATAAAATAATTCACACCTTGTTACATTCTACAGGTTTTTGGGATCATTAACCCATAAGAACCCAACTTTTCAATTTTCGAATCGAAAAAAACAAAAACAAATTCCAAACAGCAAACAGCTTCAACATTTCATTTCACTTCTCAAAGGTACCTCCAGTAAAAGTGTTCAAAAGCAATCTCCATATAAATTTCATTCCTGGATCACATCAACCTTTCATAGCTTTTAAGCGGACTGCGTCTTCTCACTCCGGCAAAAGAATTCAATACAATTTAAATCAGGAGATCCATTTCAAATAATCGGCAGAGAGACCAGATAGGATGCGCACTAAAAAAGCTTTTCAGTTCTCCTTAGTTTGCGGCTCCTTTACAAACACCTTGAGACTACCCGGGTAGTCTTTCACTCGACACACACAAAAACCTCCCACAAATATACGGTATTGGTCTTCCGTCGTTCTTTTTAAAAACTTACCCCTTTCCCACTCCTAAAAGTCGATAATAAATGTGATAACTTAAAATCTGTGGCTCAAAGTTGAAAGAAATATGCGTAAATGGCGTCGGGCGGAGGAGCTGTGAGAGCATTTGGCACTTTAAAGGCCGACGCCTGGTTATCATCCCCCTGTAGAAGTGCATTCACTGCACTTCACCCTTTTCCCCAAGATTTGGATGAACTGCCGCTCTGGAAGAGTGCGTAAGGGATGAATCTGATAGAAATGTGGGCGACCCTTGAGAAAATGAGTGTCAAAGCATTAGAGAGATGAGTCATTTACAGACTCCTGCTATCATCTCATCACTTCCAAGACAAATCAGGGCTTATAAGGACTCCCTGAGCTTTTAAATCAAAAGGCTCCCATGATAACACGTTAGAATTCCTTCCCCTGGAAGATATCGATTTGAGTACCTGGAGTGTTATATCATTTGAGAAAGAAAGTGCTCACTTATTGGTATCAGCAGCAGAGCCAACGATATGCAGCACAAGAGCACTGAAATCCAAGTGCCCCTTTCCTTGTCATCTCCAAGGATGAAGGGAACGACGACGACGGTTACGGTTACGATACGACCTCACCAACCATGGCACCAATATTTTACAAGCTGCATTTCCCATTTCCCTCTGACCGAGAGGTTAGAAGAGGGAGATTGGAGGAGGTTTGCTTAAAAGCAAAAAGGCATTCTTATAAATCCGTAATGCAGGCGCAGGATGAGTAATTTACAACCCCGCGTTTAGCATTACCATTTTCGATGACAGTTTCTGAGATCCTTTGGCCATAAACGTTGACAGATGAAGAAATTTGAACAGTTTGAGAATTTTCCAAAATGAAAACGGTGGATCCTTTTCCATTCCGTTTGAAATCAGATTGAAAGTACGAGGAAACTATGCGCGGATAAAATCCTGAACATCTGTCCGTGTGAATGCAGTTTCCTGCTTTTCTATAGCAAGACGAAACTGTTTCATCTTCTAAAGTTTCCCCTTTTTCACAACTGGCAAAAGAAAGGGGGGCAGAGAAAGGGTTCAAAGTGGAGCTACGTAAGATCATTTTCCAGATTCAGAGAAAAAAAACGCAGCTAAGGCAAAAGGACGCGTGGAGAGAAGGAACTTGGAAAAAAGAAAGTCATCAAAGGGTGCCAAAGCATGAAAACCTTTTCCTTCCACATTTTATTTCCCCTTCAAAAAATTTCCCCTTCGTTTCAAATATATACAGGCGGAAGAAAGTCGGAAGAAGAAAAGAGAATGTCTATAAGTTAACCCTCCTCTATCAAAAATACGAACCCAAAGAAAGCCATTGCATTTTTCCTCTGAAGAATTCTGTCAAAAAAGAGACGATGAGAAACAGGGAAAAGGGAAAACTACCTTTGGGAAAGTAGGAAGGAAGGAAGGGGGAGTCCTTTTTTTTTTAATTCCCTGGTCCGCCACGAAAAAAAAGAAGTTTTGGATGACTACGACGACTACGGCTGGAAAAGGAAGCATTAGCGCTAAAAGCTTAGAGCTATTCCGGTCGACGCGATGCATCAATCGATTACTCATGCTACGGCATGATGCAAGAATAACTAGATTCCGTATGGATCCAAAATCTGTTCCACCATAGTCAGCATACTAAAAGTATAGTAGCGGAATTACGGAACGGCGTAAAGACCATATTTTTCTTTCATCTTTTAGGCATCGTCGATGAATTTTGAAACGTTTTGACAAGGATCAATCCCACCGGCCAACATCTCCGTTATAGTAAAAGGTAAGGAATCAATGACTCCATCCATCAACTACCCTCCTGCTGAAAAGAACTTTTTCATGAATTCAACTTCCGGAAGACAGGTTGAGTTTCATGGAGCAGATGAGCAGATGCGTTTTTTTTGAAAATATGATATTTATGCAGACTCATCATCATCTTTTCTAACCCTCCTGTCCCACCCTCGTGCATGCAAACAAACGAGGAAACAGCTCACATTGTCTTTCCCCCGACACGTTCAGGAATCATTCGGTTGACCTTTGGCCGCCCGTTACTAAGAAACGATACCCACAACTTTCCCCCGCATAAACATGCAACTAGAGCTTAACCATTTAAACTGTTCCGTCGAATTTCAGCGTGTAATTGGAGTATCCAACACTGAAAGGAATGCAAAACCAATTTGCATGAGAGTGGCCCATCCTAATGGAAGGCAGAGTCAGAGGCATCCATATCGGAGTACTCTTGTAGTTGCGTGTGAAAATGTACTTGTACTTTCTCCAAAACACAACAATGATGAGGAGACTCTCTCTGGATTATTACTTATCCCTGAGCCTGCCATTTCTACCACGACTCTGAATGAGAATGACTTTGGTGTTGGAGATACTTTCCCCTTGCGCCCTTGTTCGGCTAGGTTTCGATGTCCTTTCTCCCCTCTTTGTTCTACAAAATGCGGCAGAAATAATGGAAGAAAGGCCGGAGTGAGGACGAGGAGAGAGAGAAAGCGCGGAAAAGGTTCAGATTTACATTTTGGTTTTGGATTCTCGCCCTCGACAGCCACTCATACGAGAGGGAAAAGACAGGGCAGAGGCAGACAGTAGTGCATTAGTGAAATTAAACTCGTCGTTCCAATGGAACCCAACGGAAATACACACACGGGAGTCAGGGTCGTACGCGTAATAGAAATCATTCTGAGGAGCGAGAGTAGGCAGGGTTGGTTGGGGGAGAAATAGACACTCGAATTCCAACATGTCGTAGCTGGAATAAACTCCAGGAAAGGCAACGCTCTTCCCATCATTCATCTCCAGAGAGAATCCAGGGAGTGATTCTCTCTGCGGTAGTACAATAGAGTTCCAAGTTCATGCATCCGTCTCCAACGACAGAGTTGGAAGAGCGTATCTCAGGTGCAAAAAGATGCAAATTCAAATAAATTGAAACTAAACCATCCGCTTTCCCTTCACTCTTCATTAGGATTGACTTTATATCCCCACTAGAATCCACAGAATATTTTGTCACACTCCTCATTCTTCACGAAAGGCACGTCAAATCTTGGAACGTATACAACCGTGAAATAAAAAAAAAAAAACCAGTAGGATTGTATTCTTGTGTTGATCCATGAGATCGATAATCACATAAAGACAGTAGAGGCAAAGGAACGATGAGCACCGTGAACCATCATCGTCCCTTACAACCCCACCACCACCACTCACAGAAATTGAAAGTTTCATCGTCACTGCGGAGACCTCATCGGAAACTGTTCTGTATAGGCTACTCATCCGAGAAAAAATTGACTACCTGCGGACGTAGCCCGATGATCCCAGTTTCCACCTTTCCTTCTTTCTCGTAACCAGGTGTGAATTTTATTCGTTGAGCTCCGATCAGGGCCGCTTGCTTTCAATCCTACGTTTAAATCATCGTTTGTTAGACTTCATTTGAAAAATATTTGCCCTCAATATCGTGTGGACTCCGCCGACGACAAATTGGGTTTCATTAATCTTCATTTCGACTTTGGAAATATAAAAGATGCGAGACTGGGCAGAGTGAGAAATATTTTCCTTCCATGGAATCCATGTAGGGAGCTCGAACCTCACCGCGCCTCTGCAGAATGACAAACTTTTAAAAGCTTTGCCTAGTGCACCCCCTGATTCCTGATATCCACGAACCACCGAAGGTGGCAATAAAGAAAATGACGGAGAACACTGGCGTTGACGTTAACGACCTCAATTACAGTATCTGGAAGATGATAAGCCAGATCAGATTGAGGAAGCACTCTGCTTCCTGGCACATGTTTACGATCGACAGAAGACTCCATTAGTATCCTAGCAACCCTTCTAGGATGACACGTTGCTTTGAGTCTTCTCTGCTCTCGCACTACTCGCGCGTTGTGCTAATAACTGAAATTATTTTATGAGTTTTTGCTTTATATTAATTATTCATCCAGGCATCATTTCATCACATCGGAGCCGAGTCATGAAACATTCTAGTAGGTAACTATATTTTAGCTCGTACCTCTCTCGCTTAAAATGCAAAATTTAAACTGAGAAGGGGACTCAAAAGGGACCCCACGCGGAAGTGCGTTCCCTCCTCGTTTCGGCTGCATACAGAAAATGTTAACCAATTTCCGAGCCGGGGCGTATTTTGGGCTGCTGAGATTGAATTGACTCTGACAACAGTGTGGCAATGAAATAAAAATGATTCGATTTTAATACGACCCGTTCCTCTCATAAAGTGAATCTAATCGAGGGTCCCTTTATTCCCAATTTTTTATCCAGTACGGATAAGTTGGTAAAACTAGAATCATTCTTTTGAAAATGGAAAAATGTATGCGAAGTGAAATGAGGGAAATGTCTGAGTGACTGCTCAGTCAATGAGATGGAATCAAATGAATATAAATGAATTTGCTGATGAGAGAACAATGAGCCAAAGGGCTCATGGGGTTGAATTTGGACAAGTGATGGGAATAAGCACTAAATTAAATAATTTCATTTCAAAAGGATCGTTATGGGGAAACAGATGCGCTTTTTGCGCTCTGATTTTCCTGATCTGTGCCCCACACACAACTGGAACGTGAATTTTATTTTTTCACTTGGAAATTGGATCGCTTGTACATTTGCTAGGGACAAAGAATTGAGAAAACTTGAGTTATATATTAAATAGGACAGAGAGGAGTCTTGGCTCTTTGCATCTCTATCCAAAGTTCAAATAAAACGAAGATATTTTGGTTTCACAAGGATGAACTCTTGAAATCCCAATTTATCCTCGTCAGTACATGTCTATTTGGATGTGCTTGAATAGGGATCCTGTTTGTCTTGAGACAAGTATGATCTATGTATTTCCGAATGTTGGATCCTCGTGAAAGGTAAACTCTTAGCAGAATGTAAATGGTATTTATCTCTCGGAGGAACTCCGTTGAAGGATGGGTTTGGATGGAATAAAAAGCTCAATTTTGTTTCTTTTTCATTCCACTTGACGTTGAGATCAAGGCATCAGGGAACAGTTTGCTTTGGATTTGATTCAGAGTTGCGGAAAGTAGAAATTATTCACAACGTCTTTTGCTCCTTTCTTCCTTCTCGGATTCACGATTTCTGGAGAAATAGGGGATTGCAATGCAAATAAGCTTTGATTCCTTTTAGTTTCTGAGATGTTTTCCCTTGTTTCCTCTCTGTTATTAATGTCAATTAAATTTCATGTGGTCAACCCCGTTTAACTGCCTAATTCAAAGAAATCCACATTAAAACTAAAGGATAGACATAGAGACAGATGAGTTGAAAGGGTTTTTTGGATGATGTCCCCGCACAAATAGAGTAAGAAAGTCAGTTGAGTGATTTTCTCTCTCTGTGGGCCTCGGCCTAATCTCCTCCAATCGAAATCTTTCCTCCTCGCTTTCTCCTTTTTTTGGAGTGTTTGTTGTTTGAGCTGAGCTAATTGGAATCTGAATTGGAGTTTGTTCTGAGTCTCATTCCGTCGACCCTCCAATTTCCAGTCTACCGAAATACTGAAAGTAAAAAAGACTTGGGAAGGGAGAAAGTGGGCGAGGGAAGGAAGTGAAGTGAGGATGTAGTAGTTGCCTCCGCTCCCGCCGCATCATCCCGATTCCCAGCCAACTTGAAACTATTGGAGTTGAAGTCAGTGAAACTGAAACCCAAAGGTACACAGAGGAGGAAGGATGAGCAAAGAGAAACTTACAAACATAATTAAAATCGTCATAAATAGCACATTCAGTTCCTCAGAGTGAATAAACGATCACAAAACTTATCTGCTTTCTCTTTTAGCTTTTCCCTTCCTCCTAAAAACGGGCTTTCCCGGGCTCTCTCTCTCTCTCTGCTGCGTTTTGGGTTCGTTACAGAAGACCCTTCCCTCATCTCGGTTTCATTTTCAGTCCTTATTTACATTTTCAGTTTAAATTCAATTCCATCCTGTTGCATTATTCAGAGATCCAGGAGGAGCATCTTGATTCCTGATTGAGAAATCAAGATAGCACGAGGAAATCGAAAGGAAGGTTGAAATGTACACGGTTAGACAATATTGGGGCGATGATGCATTGGAAATAAAAAAGTCAACCCGGGTCCTGTCGATAAATTGGGTACTCCCATAAATCTCTTTTAGCTCCCGGTAGGTAGCCTTTTCACTTCTTCCCTGTCTCTAGTGTCGACTCCGCCATAATGGGTGGTAATCGCAAATCATTCATTCAATGGGGAAATGACCTCGATTACAACAAAAGGAGCAATGGACAATCAGGAAGGAATTTCAAGTATTTATGTCCTCTTATAACAATGTGATGCGTTCCCGAATCGTCAGTGCCCACTCATTATGTGGTCTGACAAATAATTTACGACTATTTACCTTCCGTTCTCTCCTCGCTGTGTCTTCCCTTCTAAGACCCAAATCAGAATCATTTTCATTACTGTTAAAATCCAACATTTTAAGAACTCCTCCAGAGTTTATGGATTGGAAGCAAGAAACTGTGTGTTGACCTTCATGTGAAACCCTTGGGTATCGTCTCTCGTGTAACTTTAATTGGATTCCAATTGAAATCAAGCAAAACGTAGGAAAGGAAACAGTTTCGCGTTTATAGTTTCCGAGAGGGATTGGGTGCCTTTCCAGCTAAGAAAAGCAATATGTATAATGGTTAAAAGCGCATCTTAAGCTTCTGAAATTTTCCCGAATCCTAAATCTCTCTTTGAGCCAAATCCTGACCCATCTGCTTCAAATTGCTCGGAGGCTCTAAAGACTTGGGCACCAAAAGTCTTAAGATATTAAGACAATCCGTCCAGAGTGTAGAATAACAATAACACATTAAGAAGGTCTTGGGCAGAGAATAATAGACTGATTCTATCAAAACAATACAGGAGGGTTTGGGGGATTTGAAGAGGTGTGATACACTCAAACAGGAGGTTCCAGGAAGGATCCTTTTTATTTCAAGTACCCTCTCTCTGCCTGTTGACAAGGCTGGGTCAGTTCTTGGCCGTGACAATTCCTTCATTCGACAGATTATCTTTACAGTCTCTCCTCAAGGATTAGGCCCTCTGCATTCGGAGTCTGTTCCAGTTCACGTGCATCGCCGTCTAGAATTGTACCATGTTTGGACAAGTTTGTCCGGCGTTGGCGAAAGAAATTAACTTTCCATTTTTAAAAGCAAAATGTTCAAGATGGAAACCTTGGGTCATGGAATAATCTACAGCACTTTAGTGACGCGCTATAGTTTTTACCATGACCGAATTTTGAATAGTGTTGCGAACATTAATAAATGTACTCCCAACCACAAAAGTTCCCGTAAACTTCAGCATCATTAATCTTCCCAAAGAAATATTCCACCCAAATATTCTGTTTTAATGCAGCGTTCTTTTTTTTTGATTTACTCCAAGTAAATGACGACAGTAGACAGAAGTGACGCAAGCGGGACGAATGTGAACAATTGATCCTTCATACAACCTCCCTCCTGATAAATGATGTTAATTTTTTTGTGAGTTTTAATATAAAAAATTTATTTAGAGATCAGTTCTAAATCATACGCCGAGGATCATCTTAGGAGGACGTTTATTCTCGGTTACTTCCACGAGAGATGGGCCCCAGGAAATTAATCTCGATCGTGAAAAGATGACATTCTGCATCAGTCACACGGCCCTCCCGGAACAATGAAATCTTCCTCTCCTATGCATACAAACGCCTCCCCTCCGCCACTCACAAAAGAGACCTTGGGATTGCTGCAAATTACGCTTTTCCATTTTTGAACACGAATTATTTCCTTCCTCTAAAGTAAGTCTCAGTTTGGGAAGGGACTCCGTGAAAGGGAGCAGTGACTATTCTAAGACAACGATAGCTAATTAATTAGCTCGAGAGCCTTTCAATCCGGATTCAAGTATGAATAGAATTTGACCTTAGGCCCATACTTCTCACATATGAAATCCTAGTAAACAAGAGTGTGCGACAGGAGGATTCGAGAAAACTTTCCTAAAGAGAAAGCAAACCAGTCGCATTACGTTCCTCAATCTCCATTTTCCATGATCCAAAAGTTACAAGTTTTTGGAGTCAACTCCCTTCTGAGACATCAAACAAAAGAAATGGAAGGGAAAGAATGAGAGAAAGCAGGGACGCCTGTAACTGAGCCAAAACAAAGGAACAAGAAAGTATAAATGAGCTCAGGGACAAAAGGTGAAATTCCAAAGTCACTCACCAAAAATGAAAACATGACACTTCCTTAAATTAACCTCTGCTTCTCATTTTCCAGCAGGCTTGAGGCATAAGGCCAAGAACTTTCAGTTTCTTTCTCCCAGTCCCAGCTCAAACCTTCTTATCACGGCTAGCTTTAATTCCTAGAAAGGCTACATTGAAATAAACATGATCTTTCAACATGGTTTATTATTTTAGGTATAATTGGGATATTATATGACAGTAATATGAGAAATGTGTTTACAAGCCAATTAGGGATTCATGGGTCAAAGGGTAGACGGCAAGCGGAATGGGAATATTATTCTTATTTCAAATTGAAAATGTCAGAAACTATTCTAGAATGATGATTATATCAAATGGCTTCGGGCAGTTGAATTTAATTTATTAGCAAGGAGATACAAGCCGAAAGGAAAGAGAAAGTTTTCGGTCGTCGTTATATAAACTCCGACCAGGGTATCAGTATCCGGTAAGGAAATTGGGGCGGATAGTTAATAAGAACAAGATCCGATTACAAAACAATTCGGAGAATAGCATTTCATTATTTTGACAATGTTAGGAATCCTTCCCATCCTTTCCGTTTCTCGCAGACTCCTTTAGAATTAAATGTTGAAAAGACTATGACCATGAAAACGCTATGGCATGGGGCCGGGGGCATGGCTATATGCTTCCACATCAGCATTCGTGAATTTAACCTGGGAAATTATATTAAGGATTCCCTTTGACTGGGGATAAGAAGGGAGAGACAAACATAGGGATGAGTCTCAGCCAAGAGTTCTAATAACAGTCACAAAGATTTCAGATTTTGGTAACCAACCAACCATCCCTGCGATGCATTAACGGGAATTTCTCCCAGTTTTCACTCATCCTATCATCATCGCAATGGGGAAGGAGAAAAAATAACACAAAGCCCTAAAGGTCTCCCTCCGATAATACAATTAATTCAGCTTCATATAACAATCACGGCACCACTGCTCACTTCAGAGGCTGAAGGAGAGTATCAACTAGGCATAGGATAATTCAATTTCCTTGTCCATAAGCCGTAACTCTCGTTTGGACTTTCTCTCTCATCTACGGCAGCACTACTGCTCGGGCTGACTGCGTTATTAGAAGGGGAAAAGGACTCTCGATAAGCAAATTAAGACGTCCTTCCTCTTCTCCTCCTCCCTTTGTCTTCCGCTCCAATTTCTAGGATCTGGGGTGTGTGATGTATATGCTTTTAATCGTTATATCAACATGACCCTGGCACAATGGAGGGTGAGGCCTCTTCCGTCTGCCTCATATGGTAACCAACTGATGATGATGCTACGCTCCTTGCCCGTTTCTGTCTGGGGAAAACTCGGCATGGGCTCAATCAATTGGCGTCTGATGATGATCTCCTGCTAGGAGAAAGTACCCTGCCTGTCCCCAAAGGGTCCCGTCATGAAACTCACTCAAACCCATTCAAGACTTTTCGGTCCCAGTTGGACGTTGTTGAGGGGGTATTCCCCTAATCAAATTCATAACCATGGAGGGAAGTGGTCCGTTCCAGGCCGCCCCTTTCTCGTAAAAACTGCTTTGGCTGCCATTAGCGAATTACTTTCCATGGAGAGTAATGGTCTTGGAGAAGTCTGTGTCACTGTCCTAAAAATTCGGAATCCCGCACAACCACCGAGTTGTTTGAGCAAGTGGAACAGGAGCAAACCCTCCTAAATTGAATCAAAACAAGATATACATTTCAATTTTGGACAGCTTTCATTAGTCGGTTTGGGAAACTCGTCGAGGAGACGCGTGCCGCCAAGTCTAGAGGGATTCACGCTGACAGTCGCCAATAATTTGGTTCTCAGGGAAATCAAGTTGACTTGATATGCTAATACTCTTACAACATCCAAATCTCCTCCTTCCAAAATTCTAACAAGTATATTAAACCCTGCCATCCAACAAACTAGATGTTGATTGGCCAACTAATGACGCACCTAGACCAACACACAAACGTCACCTATTGATCATCGACTCTTAAACACGATTTAAACTCTTAACTCTAAAATTTGCCGACGCAGGTGTGTTAGGTTGCATACGGAATGTAGCTAGCATATGCCAACGCGCGACATCAACCAAAATTTTATTTTTATTCGAAAGGCAAAGTCTGATGGACGGCAAGCAACAATTTAAAATCTAACCATGCGTGTATAGGTTGGGGGAGCGTTTCTTACTTACAATGTAGATAGGAACTTTATTTATGCCGATTACACGATTTCATTTACACGGTTTAATCCCTGGACGGAATATCACTGAATGTGTCCGAAACACCTGTAAAGGGTTCCCGTTATTTTCAGCACCCCTTCTATATGAAGTTAATAATTTAATGCCATCCTCAATTTCTCATTCAAATGAGTACCTATTGACTGCATAAAATATTTAAAGGGTTCACAAATCCTATTCCTCCCCTCCTGCCTGGCATTGAAGTCCAAAATGAATGCACGGACGAGAGACGAAGGGTTCTATTAAACGACCGTATAACAAAATCAAACTAAGACATTTGAATCTAAAATCAACCAGTTCGATTATCGGTTTCAATTTCACAAAAAGGAAACTCAGTTACCAGCTTCATTTACAAAATTCACTTCTCATGCAAATCAAGTCATCAATAATACGTAAGGAATATTGTTACCAATCTAGGATTGTAGTGCTAATAATTTTGTGTACCTTATGGTCACCCCTTTTCCTTGTTAGTATTTTATTGATAATTTTAAAACAAGTATTGACGATTTAATGAGGGTAGATCGATTCATGAGTTATGAGTTTATGCATCACAACCAACGGCAAATTAATTAGAGGCGATCAAAGATTTTTTTTTATTCAGTTCGTTCTTGGTTCCTACTTTTTAAATGGTTTTAACAGAAAATTCCGGGCATCTCCAACAATTTCCTTTCTTGCTTTATTAAATCACAGGTTATCCCCGTATCTCCAT
>Ga0194135_10002169_pt1 | contig 11880 bp, 9 predicted proteins | sample LitLau_LLRF_2013_FD_134024 | JGI IMG/M metagenome (GOLD analysis project Ga0194135, IMG submission 134024) | Freshwater sediment microbial communities in response to fracking from North America - Little Laurel Run_MetaG_LLRF_2013 (version 2) | ecosystem: Environmental > Aquatic > Freshwater >... | reverse complement strand
TCTAGTTTCATAAGAGCGTTTGTACCTATTCAATCATGCGTAGAATTCATTTGAATAGCGAATAATAATGCAGCACTGATTTAAATACAACTTAACTACACACAAGTGTCAAGTTACACCGATCTTCCCTGGGTGTTATGAAATATAAGGAAAAGATTTGCTGATGGACATGCTTCCATCATTAAAAAGCACTTACAAAGTATTTGAATATACTAACGGGTTGTGCTTTCATACATATAACATGTTCAAATTTTCAATATTCAATTGTTTGAGCATCTCTCGGTGTGTATTGTATCATGAAGATCATCTACACATGCAATTCGTGCTTAACTTTAATACAATTCCGTGTCAAATGAGCCATTCCCTGTGTATAACTAGTTTTCATTTTCCTCTAGACAAGGGTTTGAATCGTTCTTTTTGAAGAACTGAAACAATGAACGGTTTTAGTCAGAACTGAACTATGGACTAAGCGTAATGTTTGTGTAAAGTGTAAATAGTTAAACAGTAAATTAAATTGGAATAGGGTATTTAAATATACGTAACACAAACAGTGCTATAATATAACATTTTCAACCTACAATTCATTGTGAACGGGTTTGCAAAGTCAAAAGTGAATTGTTTCAATCGTGTGTATGCAGTTAATTAAATTGGAAGTAGTTAAGTCAGTAAAGTCAAGTAGTGTGCAACAAGAAGCGAGTAATTTCAAATTGGTGCAGTAGCACTATTGCAATTGGAAAAGGTGTTTTTACATACGCGACAAATAGACAAATTACTGCATAAAGTTTGGATAGAAATTGAATTGGGCTAGGAAAATTTTGTAATTCAATTTGAACTTAATGAGTTACGTTAAAAAGTATTAAAAAGCAACAATAGAAATCGAGTGTAAATGGGTTTATAGTGAAGGTCTACCTGTGTGCAATAAATCTTGACTATAGTATTGTGCATAGTTTCGATTTAGATTTCAGACCTAACGCCTGACAGTGTGCATATATAATGGACTGTCCCCCTGCAGTGTATCTGAAGTAGTAACGCTGTGTATGTGTTTGTTTGGAATTCTCGAAAGTGTGTGTATATATATGATTTTCAATACCAACACATACTTGTGAATTCTATGCAAAGTTTAAATTCAAGTTTGGAATCTTAATTTCAGATAGAAAATAAAGTAGAAGTGCAATAAGTACACATCTATACTTATATGTATTGGATGGATGAAAAATACACACGTGTTAACAATGCTACTTTTTGAATATTAGGTAAATGAGACGTTGTGAAAGACGTCAGTGGTTAGTTGTTTGCTGACTGGCACGGATGGGAGATACTGGAAGACAACTTATTTAGTCTTGTCTGAAATTGAAAAAATAAAGCTGATTCGAAAGGCATTATTATGAGTGTCAGATCCTTGAAAGCTGCAGCTGCGTTGGGATTGAGGGTTAACAGAGACAAAGTAAGGAAACTCTGATTTGTTTTGTCATACTTTGTGTACTTTATATTATTTTGAACGAACGCGTGCATACGAATGGATAGTAATCATTAAACCTATTATTAACCAACAACTAGTCAAGTTCTCATGAAAGGGGAAATAAAGTTTAAACTTGGAAAAACTCGAAAAAACTGGAATTATTATGGGAATCGGAGTTTTTTAGAAGATTCACAAATGCATAGGTGGTGCAATTATATATTGACTGTTATTCATATTTTTACATCTTAGGATGAAGATGGACAGAAAGTGAAAGAAGAGAAATGCGAAGACTTTGATGACATATTGGACATTATTGGATCTCAAGGGAGGTTCCAAAAATTGTTCCTTTATGCCGTACTTTGCCCCATCACTGCAATCGAGCCTATTCTGAACCTGAACCTATTGTTCATGCTGTTTGAGCCTGATCATTGGTGTGCAGTGGATGGCCGTCCTGAAAACATGACTACTGGGGCATGGAAAAACTTAACAATCCCAAGGTAAGCAGATTTCATAGATACTTCTGGGAAGTAATTGAGGGTTGTTATCATCAATTGAGAGATGTATTATTCCTGCATAGATGCAGATGAAGTTACGTAACATTGGGTTTATTATGTATTTGAGTCTTAGCGAGTGGTGACAAAAAACACATGAGATATCCACCTGTCTATCTGTACACTGTCAAGTGAAAGGACGTCGATTGTCAAAGTGAATTGTGTGGTAATCTTGTCTGAAAGGGGGGGTTTAAATTTTAAATAGCTTCTGCGTGCATATACTCTCTTATTGGTAATTCCTTTGTGTTACATATGCGGATGTCATTGAACATACAGTCTTCGGCATTGGGTTTTACTTTTGGCTTTCTAATATTCTAATTTGGTGTTATTTTTGGACAGGAATGAAGATGGGAAGCTAAGCCAATGTGAAATGTTTGGGTATAATGGAAGCAGAATTGCTTGCACCAGAGGATGGGAATATGATCTCACAGATTATAGCACAACAATTCCATCACAATTTGATTGGGTTTGTGAACGAGCTGAATGGGCAACTTGGGCTTTGACTGTTGCCAGTGTGGGCAATGCAGTTGGGACAATTGTGTTTGGCCAAGTTGCTGATAAGTATGAAATTATTAATATTATAGAAGACAGCAGCAATTAAGAACGATGATTTTCCAGTGTATTTATGAATGATGACTGAGATATAACAATATTGGTTTTTGTAGAATTGGCAGGAAACCGATATTTATGTTGTGTATGTTTCTAAACATCGTTGGACGGATTTTTAGTCTCTTTGTTCCATCGAATTTCTATGCATTTTTGGCTTTGACCTTCATTACCGGAACTGGATTCCCCATGATCTTCATTGGGCCGTGCATGATTTGTGCTGAGGTAATTTAATGATGGCAATTTAATTTGAGAAAGTGTTAGTGTGATGAAGCATGAAACTATTATTAGTCACAGTAGACTATTTGTGTACTACGTATGAATTCTTACATGTTTGCTCATTACAGATTTCTGACAAAGGTAAGAAGCTCATGACAAGACGACAGTAGAGAGAGCAATCATATGACGATATGGTGGTAGAGTGAATCCATTACAGATAATTGTAATGACTTACCTAGTGTAATACATTTATTTCGCATTGCGTGTTGACTATTATTATGTAGTGTTCCGTGCTTGGATTTATTCCGTGACGTGGATGATATGGGTTATTGGAATGGCATCACTTCCTCTAATAGCTTGGCTCTCTAGAGATTGGTTTCTTATCGGACTGATAACTACAGTTCCGTGGATGTGGAGCTTCGGGTATTTCAAATGGATTCCTGAGTCTCCCCGATGGCTTTTGTCTATGGGACGTGTAGAAGAAGCTGCGACAATTATCAAGCGAATTGCTAAGAAAAATGGAACGGCTGATGCTCTTTCAGACAGACAATTAGATTCTATGTTAAAAAGACTTGTGATTAAACAGGACCAAAGTGACAGGAGAGTTGGTGTCTGGACGCTATTCACACGACCTAGACTGGCACGTAATACGAGTCTTCTCACGGTCTCATGGGTTATGAATTCTGTTATCTACTATGCAATAACTCTGAATGCGTCGAACTTATCGGGAAATCAGTTTGTGAACTTCTTTATTCTTGCGATGATTGAGTTGCCTGCAGGATATTTGGGTAGCGTTCTTGTAGATCGAGCAGGAAGACGATGGACCCAAGTTGCTTTTTTTATTTTGTGTACTGTCACGAGTTTCATAGCTGGAGTAGCTGCAGCCTATCCAACTGGAGCTTGGTCTATCGTCTCTGTCATCACTGCAGTGATTTCCAAGTAATTCAATGCGCTGTACAAGCTTCTCTCCACTTTGGTTGGATTAATATGGGAGTGTAATTGGATTATTGTGTCTGACAGATTTGCAATAACTCTGACCTTCCTAGTAGTTTATCTGCAGGGAACTGAAATATTCCCGACACAATTGAGATCGACTGGAACCACCTTCGCTAGTACCGTTGGAAGTGTAGTGGGAATTGTGACGCCTAACATTGTATACTTGGTAAGTGAAGCCTAGCTTTATATCGCTCTGCATGATTAGTAAAGACAGCTTTTATACATGAATTTATTTTCAGTCCAAATTTAATATGGGTGCGCCATGGTATGCAATTGGAGTGATGTCGATCATAGGAGTCGTGGCGTCTGCTTTCCTTCCGGAAACTCTTAATCAGCCTTTGCCAGTAACTTATCCCTATACCTTCATATCTTAACTCGTCTGAACTAGTCTGAAGTAAATCAAATCTTACTCTCTTAATTTTACAGGAAACTTTAGAAGATGCTGAATATTTTGGAAAAGGAAATAAGTTTTGGAGCATTCTTCCAAAACCAAAAGGAAAGGCTAGCAATAATTCAACTATCTGATGAGAATTGATGCCTTTCATCCTCCCAGTATTCAAAACATAACCATATACGAATTTTAATTTTAAGCAGATGGGAATATGACAATACGAGAAATATCAAATGAGTAGTTTGTTGCAAATGTCAACTTTTATAAATGTAAAAAAGTGTCTTCAGAAGCCTAGAATGCGATTCTATTTTAATAGTTAAGCATTTGAAGTATTCAAGGTTTCCCTTGATTCGTAATTTTTAACTTTTTCACTTTAATGCACCACATCACTTTATTTTAACAGTACACTACTATAAAATTGACAGGATAAACCGTAGATTGAGTATTACTACTACTTTCGTATTTAATATTATTGTGTAATTCACCTTCTTTGCTCCAGAGTGTTTTTGATTAAACTGTCTACACTTCTACTTTTAGAAGCTTTCAAAACCTCCTTTAGCTTGGCAGTTATCTGTGGAATAAAAAAGTAATATTCACCTACGTATAAGTGAAGTTAATTCATTTATGGGTATCGGGTATTCATATTGACTATTTACCACATATGGATCTGTATCACTGGTGCCATACCTTAAACTGCCGAGGTTTCCACCTGTTTGGACGTTCGTATGAGACGTGGATTGATTAGGTTGCTGAGTTAAGGAAAAATTGAAGTTAGCTGCGATTTTGCCTGGAACATTGTTACTATTGCAGTCCTGAAAAAATCATAGACGATTTAATGGAAAATTAAAAATGATCCCATATGAAAAGTGGAGAGCAATTGGAAAGGTCTTCAACTCGGCATGGGGAAAGTGAATTCTTACTTTGCTAAGGAGTAGTTTGGGGTTAATAGAGATTGCCATGAAATCATCGGAAGAACTTTCATGCGATGTACATGAAGACATCAAGTCACTTGAAGATGATAACGACGACCACACGGAGGTGCCAGATGAGCCTCCAATTCTACCAGAAGATTCGTTGGAACTTCTGCCTGTGCTGCTGTTGAAACTTTTCGCGTAACTTGCTTCATCATCAGTAGTGTAGTTGACGAAGGGATTTGTGGAACGCAGTGCTGGCATAGAATAAGTCTTGTGAGCTGTAATCCCATCTCTGATATATCTTAGTGCTTCTTGGACTTGTTCTTCTGGAGTTGAACATAAGGACCTACGACGGCTGAGCTTACAGGTGGTAAAGAATTTCAGAAACTTGTCCCATTCTTCTTGTTTCTGAGCCGTATTGAGCTCGAATACTTTACTACTTTCTACACGTGATAATTGTCCACTGCTAGATAAGAAGTCTGTTTCTCTAAAGCTTGAGTCAGCTCCACTTGTTGAGGAATTTTGAGGAGACACCGTCACAAATGTGTTATTGTTTGCTAAGTCTTCAGTGGTTATTTGAAGTAAGCTTTGTGGATATTTATAAGTTGATTGAGCCTTCCGTAGATCGATATCTTTTGTTTTAGATGGGAATAGGACAGGCTCAGATTTTGTCCTGAGTTTTTCATTGTGAGACAGACTGATTAACGTATCAATATCAGTTGCACTGGAATTAACTCCACTGGAAGGTGTTAGAATCAGTCCTTCGTAATCTGGAAAGCTTTCTGAAGACTGAAATGCAGATGCTGATTCCATGTCAGACATATCAGTAGTCGCTCGGGTCGAAGTAATGAAACTTTTGGTGGAATCAGTATAATGGGATACATGCCCTGGATTCGGGAATGACGAAGCTAGAGCACCTTCTCGTTGTTGATTAGTTGCAGACGAGTTGCCGTGTTCTGATCCTCCAGAAAAATCCATTTGATTCATTTTAGAAGAAGCAGTATTAGACTGACTACTTGAGATTTGAGGAAGTTGTGGATTGCTTGAAGAAGGTGAGAATTTTTTACCGAGAGTAGACTCTCTTCGGCCAGCTATTTCACTGATTACATCTTCCGAGACACCATCCTCATTGTCTTTTGATTCTTTAAGGATATTGTATCCTTTGGGCCCTATTCGGTTATACAAAAGCCAAAGAACCCCCATCACACCAACAACACATAGGGTTCCCAACATGATGCTGAGTACCTGAATAATCGAAATGAGATTGACTACACATTTGTTAAAACAATTCAAATAATTTTGGATCTTACAATGACATTATCTCGATGCAACCTTGCTCGTTCTAGGAGCTTCCCCTCACTCGTAAGAATATTACAGAGAGAAAACTCTTCAGTATCTGACAAATTTGAGCTTGTAGAAGAATTAAGGTCAACTGATGTCCACCCTTCGTCACAAATACATCCAAAGTGTGTCTTGTTCCCATTAACGCATTTCATACTCTGGATAAGAAAAGATAATCAGTCATTGCTGTTAAAGAGGAATTTGTGTTTGTAATTTTTGAGTGTTTGACTAACCGGCATAGTAGATGTCAAAGAAATTACATGTTCTGAGATTGATGACAAATTAGAGATAGGCTTTTCAATATACTCTGAATTAGATAAACCTTCAAGTAAATTGATTTCTAAAGCTTCTTTTCTAATTTCTGGGAAGGAGCTGATCTGATTAGCGGAAGGAATCTCTTTACACTTTCCAGTGATGGGCGAAAGCACCTAGGGGGGAAGATGAGAACATAAATTCCTTTGATTAACCACTGAGCTTTCTTTAGTTAGAATAACGCTTTTTACCTCGTTATCGTTGGAAGTGCATTTGGAAGTCGATTGACACAACTGACTTTCCTCGTGAAAGAAACTTCTGTGACCCGAGAACCTGATCAAGCAATTATCTTCCTGACAATTCCGCTCTGGGTCCAAATGGGGAGTACTGCATAGAGTGTACCCATCTTTACTGCCTCCCAGTTGAACTAAAAAAGAAAGAACCGAATTACAAAGTAACTTACTAAAGTTGACAATGACACAGACCCTGACAGAGATGAATTCTCAGTTAGGTTTACTTACACTGTAGCTGATCAATTAATGTTGCTTTTGGCAAAGAAGTATTGAAAGAGAAGGTGATTTCAGGGCTTAGTTCTCGTTTTGTGAGCTGACGCGATGTTCTTCTGTCCGATGCCCAAGATAAAATCTTCAAAATACATGTGCCTCTTCGGTTGTATAAATTCTAACGTTAAAATAAAGTCACGCCACTGTTAATCAGTTCAAGAAACATAACAGATGTTCGTGACTGTCAAAAGTACCTCAGCAATGTAGTACATTGTTAAATTAAAAGACGCCCTAGGTTTCAGGTTACCTTCTATTCCTTGAAGTAGCTTCATTGACTATGGAGAAAAGTTATCTCTATCAGTTAACATTCACTGGATACTCGAGTACCTTAGTAATATTCTAACAAAGATAAGTTAGTTTTAATTACTTTGCAATCCTGAGAAGAATCCGGAAGAATCAAGCAGCATTGAGACATATTTAGCCGGACTCGTTGAGAAACCGAGTTTTTGTTAGATACCGTTGCATCTATTCAGCAAAATGTGGTATCATTAACCACGCTTAAAGGAAGAAGTATTCAAGGGTAGAGGGTCAACTTACAGAAAATCATAGCGACGTCTCCTGGCTCTAGGGGCAGTACTCCATGATCTTTGACAGTTATTGAAGCATATGCCATAAGAGTGAAAGGAAGAACAAGCAGAAAAAGCAACACAAGACTACTGGGCACTAGGATCAGTTTCTTCATCACTACTGCCCGAAACCATTATTGTAACTGATTTGCTGATGTAAGTATCATGGCGTAAATCAATGACCAATATTTATTGATTATTTTAATGTTCCACAAGTTTATTTCACAAATTCACGTATTCCACAATTAATTTTTGCGTATCCCTTGGTTTTAAATAAATTATTCACAGAAGTCACGATGCAATAGTTACTAAACATACATCGCATCAGCGTGCAAAAATCTTGTTGTACATTTGAGGTTTTGCTTGCCTTGATTATCGAGGGGAAGGAAGTACAGGTTACTCAATGAGCAAAATGCAAGCTTTTCAATTAGCTTAAAAACAGAACTTACTACAATTTTGGCAAATAAACAGATTACAACTAAGGGCGATTTACGACAACCCCACTTAATAGTGACGTTTGAAACTAACTACTGATTTCAACAGTTTCACGTTTCGGCATAAACTGCAAATAAAACTGCATTCATTTATGATGAATTTTGCATTCTGCTTTCTGGGCACTTCTGGTGGGCATTTCTAAATATTGCAATATGAAAGTTTGTTCGATTTTGAGAATAAAACCAATATATACACACTACCTATCTATGAGAAAAAATAGTAGTGCTTCTCTGAGCTAACTTCGCCACTCTGGTTTCTTTGCTGAAGCAGGACCAGCTTTCCTTGCTGATCTTGCCACTCTTGACGGTTGTACTCTGTTTGGCTGCCGTACCGTTCGAGATGCAACTACCCCTCGAATGTCTGTAGCAATACTCAAATATTCTTTTCGTTTTTCCTGATCCCCAGCATATAGAACTACATCGACGATTTTCTGTACAAAATAATAAAAAAAATCAACCATGATGCCCACAAAATAAATAAATTCTTCAAAGTTTGAACATATCTACCTTTCCGTCTTCGTCTGTCACTGGAAACGTTTCTGTACGAACCGGAACTTTAGGAAGCAAAATAGGAGATCCTCTGACTGAAAAAGCTATTTCACCAGGTTTGTAAATTCTTGGAGCTTTAGCTGTCTGCGTGATTGGTGCCTCATGCTCCCCAAATCTAAACACGTCAGAGGATGGTGTCATATTTTTCTTGACTGTTCCAATCTAAATTTTAAAAAAGTATATACTGCTTATACTCGTGTCTATTCTAGCCAGAACATGACTATTAATTATTATATTAATAACCCACTAACCATTCTTTTAGCTGAAGGAAATTCTATAATTCTTTTAGAAGTAGTTGGTTGAGGAGTACTAGGTTGTATCGTTAATTCAGGAGTCTTTGGGAGTTCTGGCTCATTAGGAAGCTCCTCATCATCTGAGAATAAATCCTTTTCTCCATCAGCAAAATCACTGTTAACTTTCTGTAGAACTCTAGGTTGAGCGGTTGGCCCTGCCACTTTCAGAAATTCTTCTGCAGTAAGAACTGCCATGTACTTAATAATATCTTCGAACGATACAACTCTGACATTCTTTGATTTCTCAATCTGCAAAGCGAAAACTACACCACTAAACCATTTAGAAACTGGTATTTTACAAGTAACAAACTTACGGTGGCTATTAGCTCATCAATACTTAAAGCTCCAACAGATTCTGGAACTAAGGATGTCATCAGCTCATGATCCTTACAAGCTGATTCAGCTTTTGTCTCTGCACTGATTTTTATCATTTTCTGATGTGCAATAACTAAAACACAACCAAAAATGTAAACAACGCTTGTAAAACCAATCCTAAAACACACTCTTGCAACAAGCAATCCAAATTCCAACGTACATAATACAAACTATTGCAAACCAAGAAGAACAAACAAACTTACATCTTTTTTCGACATCATGAACCTGAGGTAATTTAAAATGAAAGTTGGTAACATCTCCAGTGCGTTCGAGCTCTTCGGTCAAATTGGAAAAATGTTTACTAGCACGAAGACACTCATTAAAATACTGAACTCCCCTGTGAATTCCTCCTGCTGGAGGAAGGCTCGTTAGCGTCATTTTTCGTAGACTTAATTCTATTCTATTGCAAAGTGTTAAAAACTGATTAAAGCAATTAATTTTAATTATAATTAAAAGGTAATTTAAGAGAGAGGGGCACAAATTACGACTCTACGACAGGCAGAAATGAGAAATGAACAATTGATCTTGATGAGACACGAGCCCGTCAACCGCCACAATAACAACAATTTTGCCGCGAGTCGGTATCAAAACAATCTCAAGACGCCCCGAAGCTATTCATGTGATTTATGAAACCTGACATTCACTTCATCTTCATCATTAGTGGTGTCAGTACTGTCAGTATCAGATTCAAAAATTTCAAAATGCGATGTTAGTCAAAATGCACAAGATGCCAAATAATTACTTTGATTCGATGCATGAACCAACCTGCATAAGAGCCAAATAAGTGAGGTTATAATTAATAGTACTAGTAGTTGATAATAATAGAATATATTAAAAGTTAATCACTGCACTGCGCAGTATGTTCTATCACAAGATAATGTACGACATGGGAATTTATAATAGGTAATATAAATAAATTCAACAATAAATCCATAGTCTTACACTTACAACAATTTTCGTATTTATGATATGACTTAATACAGTGGTGGAAGGAATAAAGAATACATGGCATGAACGGTGTTTGGCACTCTACAGCGTAGATGAATTATTATAGAAACTGTGTACTTCAAAATAGATTGAGATGCACTGGAAAATTGGAATTGGAATTATTGGAATAATAATTTCCTGAGCGGTCTGGACGAATATGAGGTTGCGTTAAGAGACGGTTACTACTTGATAATGTTTGTGGTGACAAGTTGTCTAGCTTTCCTTCGAACGGGTTTGACGACATTCCATTGCGGATGCCAGAAGAGAAGGCCTGCACCGAGGAACACAGCAGCTGAAAAAGTCGAAAAATATTTTGTAAAATATGCATAATGTCATTAGGAATATTAGGAAACAAAGTTCAAAATTTCACTATTGGAGAGTTACCTAGAAAGAGCGTAGGGAGAAAAAACTGGATGACCATACTCCTGAGGAAGAATTGAATACTGAGTTCCACATTATAAGCTTTGATTGCATGAATGAAACTTAGGCAAGCGAATCCCCATCCCGAAAACCAGACGAGGATCAGAAGGAGCAATCTCCAATAAGTGAAGATTCCTTTCATTTTGAAATCTGACATGGAAATCCAAGGAAAATCGACGAGAAACTCGCGTGTATTTCAATAAACCCGGAGGGATTTTCTTTCTTCGCCGTTGCTTCAGAACATGAGCGATGTCACAAGTAACCAAAAGTCTCTTCTCTGGCCTGTGGTGAGAATTTCGAAATGTTGACTCTGCTTCAACGATGACATACAAAAATGCAAATTGAAAATGAATACAAGTTCTTATAGTTATAACAACGAAAACGAAATAAATCTAACCTGGAAGGACTCGGTTGATGATGAAAGCTTCAAGCTTCCAAGCTTAGAGAACTGGAGAATGGTGTCAATGAGATGAGCGACGAACGAGCGAGTGTCTGTTGTTTGTATGGAATAAAATGGATGAACCAAATGAAAACACGAATTGATGATGGAAATATGAAAGTTATTCTTAGCTGATAAGATAAACCCGAAGCAGATAAAAATATTTTAGCTTGTACCCCGATAATAACAATTTAAAATGATCACTCACAGGTTTAAAAGTGTTTATGAGACAGTCCAACAGCAAGTCCAGCGTGTGCTATGGTTTTCGGCTATGCATTATCTGCATGGTTGGCTGGGCTTATTTACGTAAGCGAGTGCATTCTGCAGGATTTTCATATGATAATGATAAGGATTTAATGAAAGCATGGGAAGAATACACTCGACAGTTTTGAGACTAAATGATTCACCTTAATTAGATATGATGAATGAATGAGGGTTTGAAGGTTTGCATAGTTTGCAAAATGT
>Ga0194135_10002168_pt1 | contig 11881 bp, 11 predicted proteins | sample LitLau_LLRF_2013_FD_134024 | JGI IMG/M metagenome (GOLD analysis project Ga0194135, IMG submission 134024) | Freshwater sediment microbial communities in response to fracking from North America - Little Laurel Run_MetaG_LLRF_2013 (version 2) | ecosystem: Environmental > Aquatic > Freshwater >... | reverse complement strand
TAATCTCAATATGCCAAAATCTAAAAAGAATTTCCCAGTCGTTTGAAAAATGAACAGATCTAGCTTCTATCTTCTTTGAAACTTTACTAAAAATGAGAAACATTGCGTCATCTCATCTCTCATCCCCATGACGCATGTGCATATAACGAAGCTTGAGAAACAACCTAATATTTCGGTTTTACTTCTAGAGTCACTTACACCGTCACTAGCATCGACTTTATCACTCCAATAAGAAATATGTATGAGTCGTGTGTATCAGAAGTTGTGGGTGCATCAAACTTGAGCTGAATGTGTTGGAGTGGTGTTTATCAACTCAACTAGCATTATCAGAGCGACCTTGGAACATCATTAATTGACTAGTAACATCTTGACCATTCACCACGCATTTGCTGCCCCTTTAACATGATCAAAGTCGGATTTTTGGGAGCCGGAAAAATGGCGCAATCCCTTGCAAAAGGGTTCATTTCAGCAGGTAAAGAAATCCATGTTTTTTTGTTACATACAGGTACCAACTTAAAAAAATTAAAAGCACCCCATTTAGGGGTAGTTTAATTGGGGATATGTCTTAATAACGTAGAAATAAATTATGATTAGGGCCTTTGGCCTTTTATCTCACACAATTGAAAGACGAGTTGCCAAAGGTTAACATTTTAAGTTTCCGCTTTCCACGCTGAGATAAACGGCCAAAATATGGTCCCAGGTTAGATTTTGTTGAAAATGAAATGGATATCGGTTATTACTGATCTAATCATTTATAAAAGGTAGAGATAGCTATAGTTTAGATTCCACTGATAACAGAAGTATTGCATCACAATTGAAGATTTCCTGTGGCAACTTCTAAAACCTATGCTCGTTCAGACAGGTTTAACCAAAGGCAACCTCATTTCTGCAAGCTGTGCGCCCGAGGACCCTTCTTGCGCTGAGGTTTTTAAGACGATTGGAGCGACTGCAGGATTTGATAACAAAGTGGTGGTGGAAAACAGTCAGGTGTTGATATTAGCTGTGAAGCCTCAAGTTGTTGCATCTGTACTTAAGGAGATTTCCCCGCTTTTTACCGATTCTCATCTACTCCTTTCTGTGGCAATGGGCGTTACTTTACAAGAACTTCAAAAGGTTATTTAACTTCAAAGTTATACAGTTGAGCTCGGTTATACCGGAATTCAGGACCCGCCATTTTTTCCATTATTACCGTTACCGAGTTTCCGGTAATGCATTTTTCCTGGGGTTTTTTATAATGTTGAACAATGGTAATGGGTTAATTGTCATTGTCTTGAAGGTGAAAAAACCGTCGCGCCTTTAGCACGGTGGGGTCAGTTAATATTCAATCTCCGCAATAGGGGGTGAATCACCTAAGGCGGTGGGATGACTTTAAATATAAGGCCACGCGGAGTTAGGTAAAAAATTAGGTGAATGACTGGGACATTTTGTTTTCTTTTTAGACTTTGCCAAGTGGGGCGCGAGTCGTTCGAACGATGCCTAATACACCTTGTTTGGTTGGAGCAGGGGCGTCTGTTTTCTGCCCCGGTGATAAAGCCACATCGGATGATATTGTGACGACTAATAAACTCTTCAGCTCTATAGGCACTTGTGATCAAATCTCTGAAAGTTTGCTTGATGTTGTCACGGCCCTTAGCGGGTCTGGACCTGCATACGTAAGTAACTGCCAACCCATTTTTCTATTTGGCCCCATTGGTAACAAAGGGCCTGTTCACACAAGCAGGGGTGAGTAACTCTCAATTTTCGAAAAAGTCAAAAAAGTAAATTATTGTACCTACTCATGAGCCACGCAATAGGTAGGTATTTAGAATATCCCAAGAGAATTACATTTTTTCTTCAGATATACGTGGTTATTGAAGCATTGGCAGACGGAGCAGTGAAAATGGGAATGCCGCGAGATTTAGCTTATAAATTAGCAGCACAAACAGTTTTGGGGGCCGGCAAAATGGTGATATCCACTCAAATGCATCCTGCCCAGCTAAAAGACAACGTCATGTCGCCTGGAGGTAAGTCATTTTTTATGTTCTTTTAGGACAAGTTGGTAACAGGAAACAAAGCTGAATGTTTCTGCACATTTTGAGACTTGTATTTTTTGTATTTCCACTAGATAGGGGTAGGGAGCCTGTTGACTTATTGTGTGTATAGGCAAGGTATGACTTGTGAACTAATAGAGCGGCTCGCTCCTTGTCTAGTTTGAGTTTCCTATAGAGTTGTAGAAGGCCACGGACCAGATCTTTGGCCCGCGCTGCTTCGGTTAGGGTTATTGCTGCCACTTCGTAGCAGCGCCACTTTATGAAGGCATATATATAGTATTCCATAATAATTTGTGTAGGATCAACCGCTGCTGGAATTCATTTCTTGGAGAAGAGTAATTTAAGAGCTGCGATGATAGGGGCAATTGAAGAAGCGACCAAATTGTGCAAATCTCAAGGTCCGATGAAATAACATCTACAAAATATTCATTTTTTATTTTTTTCTAAAATTTCCAAAATGACTTATCTTTACTTAATGTTTGACTAGTTAGATACATATAATAATTTAAGATAAGTTGCAAATTCTTCAAACAGTGTTGGTGCACAGGTATATAGGTATGTAACCTCAATTTTTGGTCAGTTTTATATTCTACCTGGATATTAGATTAATATTCTTATCATGTGGGTAAATCGTTCGATATTTAATTTATTGTTGATTTTAATAAAATTGGAATACTCAAAGAACGTGATAACATCACACCATACGTCAATAATAGACCTGTACATAGACATGCATGACTAGTTTAATTATTTAATATTTTTTTTAATGGAAAATGTACGTAGCTACATTGAACTGAAAATAAATTTTACTCATTGGAATTTCTATCGTGTTGTATTGATCGTAACCGTCTGTATCCTGACAACTGCCGTCCGCGATTTAAAAAGCGAGTAAATGCAATGAAAATTAGACTAACAATCAACAACGCAACCACTAATATTGGTCTATACCACATCCAGGCCATGGAAGTAATAACTAAAGATGCTGTCATAGAGAGATGCATTTTGATAGATCCCTGGCCAACGGGTAACAATCGCCGGCAAAAACGGAAGCGAGGCACCAACGCTCTTGTTACATTACTTAGACACACACACGCTAAATACATAATCCCCCAACTAGCGCCCCTATATAACCAAGTCTGTATCCTATTCTCCCCGATCTCCAATGAAAACATGTCGCCTATTGACAGATAACCTGGACGCAACAATAAGATTGTCATACCTAAGGGCGACTTATTATAAGGCCCCAGTAGTCCATTGTCGTTCAATTGGGCTACCACTGTAATCGTTTCGCCTTGCTGTCCAGCATAAGAGATTTGAACTCTGATATCTCCGATTTCGGGATTCCAAACATCCAGTGAGTGATAGTAAAGTCCCGCATGCAATTTAATGTCTTTTCTTTCTGGTCTCTCGTCGCTAGCTACCTCAATGTAGTCGGTAAACTTGTCTTTTAAATTTGAGTCTAGTTGATAGTTACCAACAGAGGCGCGCTCGTTAATTTGTACTTGACTCTTCAATGTGAACTCTCTAGGATTCCAGTGGGACATAGTGTTGTGGAAAAGGTTGGAGTCGATGAGCTTGTCTTTCCATTCGGTGTAGTAGAAGTAACTTCCGCCCATCAAGTTTCCGTCAGCGTCGAAAGTGTCGTGTGTTTCCTCCTCTATCCACTGATACATTTGAACTCTCCGTTTCAGCTTGACCGACATTACAGAAACTCCATAATCGACCTCAGTTAGCGGTTCCTGTACACTAAGCACTCCTGTCACGTAGACCAGTTTACCTATGAAAGCTTTGTCGATTGGCCCATCGGCATCCAGTATTGGTGTGATCGTTTGAATCGCATCTTCAAGTGCTCTGTTTGTAGCTACTGCTCTGGCTTCATTCCACACCGATAAAAAAATACCAGCGCAAAATCCAAGAACTCCTAAAACAAATCATAAAATTATCTCCATAATAATGAAAAAGCGACCAAAACCAAAATACCTATATATCTACAACATTCTTGCTAAAACGCCTACCTACCTAAGATCACTAGAAGCCAGTCGCTTTGGATTTGTCGCAGGACACTACTTTGAGCTTGTAATTCATAGTTTCCGCGTGCGTTCAAGTTTCTATTATTTCTATTCATAACGAGATCAAAAAATGGAAAAACAAATATTTTGGTTGAAAAGAACGCTCTGGCGCCATTTGTTTAGATGTAACGTGTCAATAGAACAGAACGTGTCTGTAATTCAAATTTGAGCGCCACAAGGGGTATTCCATTTCATTCCATACTACTTTTCAATATAATAATATTTTATTGGTATTTATAGGCATATGGGTACACTTTTGAAATAATTATTGTCATATAGACAATATCTAAAAGCTTTTAATTTTGCCTTATAGTTACTTCTTAGGTAAACGAAGATTTCGAATTTGAAAGAAATTTATTGATTAGGTATAAAAATATACAGTATTTGCTTTACTATAATTAGGTATGCATAACTACGTAGGTATCTACCGATATACTACGTAGGTAAAGGTATGTAGCTACCTAACATAATGATGGTTTGACGTTGGCAAAGTAGGTAGGTGTACATACCTACATATCATATAGGACGTTAACAGCCTAAACCCCTAAACGTTAGTTTAGTAATAAAGGTACACCTTATAGATACCGCACCTACCGTTGTCCATTAATAGGAAGTGTCACGGCCACCTGAAGACAGGATTGTACGGTAGTCTGCAAATCGCGTCATGTACCGGAAAGGAAGATAGCCCTGCGGAGACTATTCCAAACGTGTCAGCAACTGAAGCAATGCTCAAGGCGAACAGTCGCCTATCTTCAGGAATCTACAAACAATAATAATTTGTGTAGATAAAAGTAGGTACCTGAATACATATTATAAAAGGTGCGGTTTACTAAGCGCCAATAAAAAGGCCTCTTGTAACAATCATTTCAAAAATAGTAAAACATCACTTACCATGTAAGACATGTTATAAAATGTGTTGACGTAAGCCGCACCGCCAAGAAGTCCTTCGAAGAAGATGATGGCGAACATCACCCACACATTTGGAATAAATCCATAAACCGCTTCAAAACTAAGGAGCACAAGAGTTCCTCCCTGGAAAATGGAACATAAAATCATTAAAAAAAGAGCTCAAAATTAAGTCGAAACCATGAGGTTAACTCGGTCAAGATCCAATTTAGAATAGGTCTAATGTAACAAAAGAACACTGACCTGTAACACTGCCATGATCCAGACTTTCTCGATGTGAACCCAAGTCACAGATGATCGTGAAATAAAAACGCCCACTTGGTACATTACATTGTACCATCGAAACTGGCTCTTCCTGTCTAATTCCGTATTTTCAAACTCCAAAAGCTCAAACTAGGTAAAATAGAATAAATATTTTTTAATAGGTCACTCTAGTATACCAGGCCCCTAACGCTCTGAATTACCATAATATAGGTATATTTAGGTGGGTATGTGTGTTATTGTTCCAACACCTCGTATGCAGGTCGGTATACCTAAAAAGTATACAATCAAAAGAGTGAGCAGATAAGGAAAATACTTATAGGTTATACGCACCAGACCACTGTTGATGAGGTATTCGAAGTAGTACACAAGACCGACAGGAATCATAAAAGGTAACAAATGTGGTATGTAGCAGACATCATCTTTGAGTTTTCGAAGAAGGAATTGTCTATGACAAAAAAAATTGTTAAGGGAAATGTTGGCATCAACAATTATTATGGGAAAAACATCAATACAATTTGTCCCAATATCAGAATTAAGCTATTTACAATAATTACATCTTAGGGCGAACGATACACTTTAAATGAGGGTTTAACGATTTTAAGCCATAGAAAAGCAACGATTAAAATCTTAAAACCCTGGTTAGATTATTTTATCGTTCGCCCATCGTTTTTCGTTAGTTGTGGTAGCGTTTAAATTAGCACAAACAGGATTTGTTTAATTTGTTTATCATAAAGTTGTCAACGTCAAAACTTGTTAAATTACTTACAGTTTTCCTTCTTTTGGCAACGAAGAAGCGATAGTATCATTAGATTCAGCACAGTCCAGTACTTGTTTGGACGGCGAATGAGAAGGATGCTTCAAAATTATCCAAAAACTAAAAAAATATATACGTGCTCTTAAGCTTAACATCCCATTTATACAAGAAACCTGCTAAAAATTATCGGTAATGGGACAGAGTAACCTACATTTAAAAATTGACCATTGCGCTACATATCTCTTTTATAAATGTGGGAGCCTGCATCATATTAATTTACCTATACCGAAAATTCCAAAGATTCATAGTGATTATGAAAAATTTGCCAAACACGTTCGGTACTATATGTCGAAGACAAAGACCTAATATGAAAGTTCCAAGCGACAACCTAATTGTCCACATCGCCTGACGTACGTAAGGCGGCAAGGATAGTGACTATTGGATGATTGGAAACCAGAAATTATATACTCACGATACGGCCATCAGTATTGGAAAGGCAATGCTGATAAAAAGCGTGAGTTCGGGACTAAGACCACTCTCAGTCATACCAGCATACGCAAAAGAACCGACGAGCCCAGCTCCCCCGGTTCCTGAAGACCAAGCTGCTATCGCATACCTAAAAAAAAAGGAAAATTTGTTAATAGATACCTACTCGTATCAAATGCAGAAAATAATGTAAGGTTAATAGTAATTAACTGCCTTGTCTAGTACATGGCTTCCAAGGGTCTCCAGGCTACATTTCTTTCTATCCACAAGGGTAATAATACCTAAGTACTACAAAATGAAAATGCCAGACTTACAAGGGGAAGACAGTCGAATAGGCAAGCAATGTAATTTCTCCAAGTCCAGAATTGAACGATGCAAAGCAGACGCCTATTAGGGCCAGAATTATACTGTCAGCCAAGCCTACCAAAATCAAGGCCAAAATTCCAGTTAAAACTGAAAACCCGACACGGACACTGAAAGAAAAGGATTAGGGGTTATGGAGTAGATAGTTAAGATAGAGGTAGCACCCAGTTCTAATTTTTAATGTTACATTTAATAAAATGAAGGTATACACACGTTTCTTTAAAAGAATGAATAGCCGGGGACAAGATCTCCGGGAAATTTATGTAAAAATGTAAACAGATAATAGGTTTTTAACAACCCAGCTATATTTATACATGTACGTCCCTATATACATACGTATATTTAGAGGTAAGAATTCAACCAATAGACACTTACTGAACTAAGAAAGGCAGGAAGGGGCAGACCATCTTGACAAATAGGGTAGGGAGAATGTCGGCGAGTAAAATGGCGCCCGTACTAAGTTCATTACACATTCTACCCTCTGCAGAACTTATCGTTGTAGTTAAATTGGCTTCTGTATGATTTCCCTGAAAACAAAAAATAAATAACGATTCACTTCAAGACTGACACCTTCTTTTCTTTTTCCAGGAATGAGGAACTGCACAGTAGAACGGTTATTACTTCCCTTTTTTATTCGATTGTTTTGTCGGGCTGACGAATCACCCCTGTAAATTACCTACTGTTCTACCCTAAGTGCAAAGGTCTATTTGTAAGAGTCTTGTTATTTAGGTATCAATGCTGCCAATACCAAACCATTTCCTGCTCATGCATATTTGCGACGTTATGGTATGATTTGAGAGTGAAAGTGCCTGTACATACCTATATAATATACATATATCGGTGCAGGTGCCTATGCAGGTATGGCATTGGGCCAAGAGGGTATACCACCCGGTACCTATTTCCATTGATACATTATGCATATATGCGGGTATCAATGAAGAACCTCCATTTCTCTCATACTAATCACCCACCTATATGCTTATGATTTCTACAACTAACTACCGACTTACGCCTAATCGTCCACTTCAGCAGGAACGAAATATATCATGTCTTTGGAGATTCAATGTTAGATCAATATGGGAAGGTGAAGGTACAGGTATTTTACTATGGACTACATGAAGTACAAAATTGGCTGGTGTCGCTGGCACCTACCTCGACCTTGGATATGACATCATGAGCCGCACTGAGCATAATAACGTAAACGTAGTTATTGCACATGCCCAAAAGCCAAAAGGCGATGATAACCCTCGTCTTGGTCCATGAGGTTTCTTGGGGAGGTAAAGGACCCCCAGGTGGGCTAGGAACGACGGCACCGCTGGAAGTTTGGTCCGGCATTCTTACGGCACTCGTGATCATCATGAGTTTCCAAGCGTGCGGAAAATAATAAATAGGTAGCTATTTGACAAATAATGTAATCATTGCAAGTTCATTACAAGTCTTTAGATGAGGGGCGGTAGGTAGGTAGGCACTGTTCTCTTGATTTTTTAGTTGACACTGGAAAAAGAAAGTTCATAAGAAGATCACTAAAATATACCTAGGTCGTAGGTACCTAGGTAGGTATACCTACGAATAGAAACAATTTCTGACTTTTAATAGGTGCCTACAGATTACTCTATTATTTTCCAATAAAAACTAGGGCGCCTACGTTGTTCTTCTTGTTTATTCGAAAATAAAGCCAATGAATTACAACAAAATCTATTTAGGTATAATCGCGCATCGCGGTCACTCAACTAATCTAAAATATTTGAATATAATATATGAGAATACGTACCAAGGCAAGCTGGTGAATCTGGACTTTATGATATCGTTAGATGATGTTCACCTTCGTGAAAAGGTACCTGCCGACATAGAGATACTTTATACCTACTTACCAGCCTACAAGGTAGTCATGGTCTAATGGAATTCGCCTAATTTATTTTTGAAACTTTCTACCATAACCAACTATTTATCTATCTACCTATTTAAAGAAATAAAAGAAGATTTATTTTACCACTTGTTGAAACCAGGCTAAACAAAATTTGTTTACAAACATTGTAATTGTAAAATAAAATTGCTAATGCCACGTTAAAATTTATTTGTTATTCGTACGAGGAAAAATCAGTTAGGCGCATGCGCACAAGGATTATACGCTTGCTTTACTGTTGGAGGCAATGGAACAATCGTACCCATTGTACACATGCACATCGTGCGTGCTAACAGTCACTTCAAGAATATTTCTAAATTATCGCCAAAATTTGAAAACAAATGAACCCACAGTCTTGCATAAAAATGGCATAAAAGAAAGAGTACCCAAACTATACCCTGTCCGAGGCTTGGAGCCAAGCAGAACCGGTTCTGAGGACCCGTTTGTCTACATATATTAATGCGATTTACGGTAATTTTAAAATACGTTTTTTCCAAAAAGACAAAAGAATTTCAGAGAACAATGTTCGCTCCAAGCCTCGGGCAAGGTCTAGATATGCTATTTAATTCATTCACAGGGCTACATATTTAAGTTACATATTAGATAGGTAGGTACTAATAATTATTATTCTAGTAGTGACTAAAGCAAAAAATGTAGTTAAGTACCTCAGTGTGCTATGACTTAACTCTAGTAGGTACCTATACCTACAATAGGTATAGGTATAAGGGTGCATGTCTTAGGCTAAACGCTTAGGTAGGTACTGTACAAACCAACTTATATTAATGTAAAATAGAACTAATAGAAGGGAGATAGATAGATAAAATATTAATATAATCATATTAAAGCACAGAGAACACAGAGATAATAAGTATACCTACCTACCTACTTGTGCCAACATAGCACAAAGTCTTTTATCATAATGAAACGGCAGGGATCCTGATCCTATTATACGTTTGCAGGATAGGCAGGTGGGTAGATAGATTTACAGCTATACCACTTTTAACAAGAAACTGCCGTGCGCAGCTGCGACTAATTTTGTGGTGTAAATATGTAGGTATATACCTCTATCTAGACCTACCTATTTTAGAAGCCGCTCACGACAGAATACCTACCTAGGTACCCTAGTACCTACCCTTAAACCGATTTTCTATATATATGCGCAAGTTGCATATATGGCCATGCAATTTATGGATGCATGCATCATGTTGGGTACCTTCGATTTTCAATGGCTTATCTTGCCGGAACTTTCAGTTTTGAAAAAGTATGACATACCAAAGGGACCATTGTCAGTGGAACATGGGGGCAGCAGTTGTTCTACCGCGTCTTCTTCTTTTTCTAACACTTCATTTTCTATTGGAGGCATCGCACTCACTCCATGAACTTTCATTAAATGTCTCTTAACCGAACACTTCTGGGAAAACATCTTTTGGCAAAGCGGGCAATAGAACTCCCGCCTTCCAGTATGCTTTACCATATGAATATCCAACGAACTTTGTGTCATGAAACCCTTATCACAAATAGGACACTTGACCTTTAACCCTTTTGAATGTTTAAATCCTTGATGTCTTACTAATTCAACCTTTATGTGGAATCCCTTACCACAGAGTTCACACACGTACGGCTTGATTTCGTCACTGGCGTGCCGATTTTTTTGGTGTACCTTCAAATAGGAACTTTGGGCATATGACTTGCCGCAGATAAAGCAAACAAAGCGGGTTCGGGAATGCGAGTCGTGGGTTTGTTCATGTCTTTGCAGAGTCGCGGCATTGGGCGTCCTGAAGTTACACAAACTACACTGAAGCTTCTGAGTGAGAGTATCTATAAGTTCTTTGTGAAATCGGAAAATGTGGTTCTCAAGGCTCCATGATCTGAAATCAAATTAAAAGAAATATAGGTACCAGGTTTAATTTAGCATAGGTAGGTACAATGTAGGTACTTCAAGTTATGAGGGTTGGTACCTAGGCATAGAACCCTTAGGTCTACACGAATATGGATGTATCACATGAAACAAAACGCATAGCACCTACCAACTTAAGCCCCAGACTATCGACACGCACCGCCCCGCAAGGCTGCGACGCCCACTGTGTTGAGAACACGGGGTAGCCACGCATATGGAGCGTCTGCAGTCCCGTGTTCCCAGCACCCGCTGCTCAGTGAGCTTATAGGACTTCCCTACCCGCTTCTAATGTTTTTTTGAGCTTGGCTCAACCTCTAATCCCTCATTTCAATGACAAGACGGTGTTGCTAAACAAGCCAACCATTTAGGATAGTAGGTAGGTAAATGACAACCGAAAACCTGCATATCAATAAAAATATTGTAAAAAATCTTAAAAGTAGGTAGGTACGTACCCTTTAAGCAGCTTCCCACATTTGGGGCAGGGTATGGACTTGTTCCAATTAAACTCTTCGCCATAATGTTGAGCCAAATGATATGTGAGTACCGACTTGTTATCCATTCTTTTCGAACACAGATCGCAAGTAGCGGCAAAAGGGCATATAATTAAATGTTCCGTACGCTCAATTGAACTCGGCACACTAATTCTGCAACTTCTACATCCATGCCAAATCCGACCGTGTTTGGCTAAACAATGTTTTCGTAGCTCGCCAATGAATTCTGCCGCGTAATCACAGAAACAGCATGCAACTGGATCTCTTTGCTTTTTCTTTTGAGGTTTCAATTTCTTGGTTCTTTTCGTCTTCCTTTGACCGGGTGATTTACGACAAACTTTTTGTTTTGCCTTCCTTTTCTCGTCATTTTGATGATTTGACGATTTGTTTTTCCTTTTCTTTAGGGGAACACTACGAGATTTACCACTCCAATCCCGATTGAACTCTTCACCAATTTTATTCAAATTAATCTTTGGCGGCATCTTCCTACAAATGAAATTAAATTAGGCACCTATCTATAATAATATATAAACTTAATACCTAAGTAAAGGTTTTATTTCTAGGTCTAGTGATAGTTTATTTTAAAAAATAGCGGGAATTGGAATTTTATTTTGCAATTAGTGTAGGTAATTGTGCTCGATCGTGTATTTATAGGTAAGTGATCAAAATCCAATTTGTGACACCATATCCTTTATTGTTATGAAAATTAAACTAAAAG
>Ga0194135_10002167_pt1 | contig 11885 bp, 11 predicted proteins | sample LitLau_LLRF_2013_FD_134024 | JGI IMG/M metagenome (GOLD analysis project Ga0194135, IMG submission 134024) | Freshwater sediment microbial communities in response to fracking from North America - Little Laurel Run_MetaG_LLRF_2013 (version 2) | ecosystem: Environmental > Aquatic > Freshwater >... | reverse complement strand
TCTTGGATCCTTGCCCTTGGGCTCGGCTCTGACGTAACGCACCGTGGACCGTGGCTGCTTTGGATTCAATTTCCGATTGTAGGCCCTGCGGAGAAACAAATCAATTGCATTAGGTTGAGCATATCAACTTAAGCTTCATTTTCATCACCTCATCATCATCATCATAAAAGGAACCAAAACTTTACAGCGATAAACCTGGCGAAGAGTCTCATATAAATCAAGGTAAGTAATTCTTCTCATATATGGTTCCTAATTACGTCCCGTATACCACAGCCGAGAATCATCAACCATTAATTTGCCAATCGCATGTCGATTGAGATGATCTTGTCGTCACTCGTCAGTCACACTCCCCAATCAGCTCGTCTTTTGTCTTGTTCAACTGCCTTAACCCATCGACTGTCGACTCCTTAGGCAATTCCTGTTCAATTTAATTCCAGTCCCTACGCTGCATGATCTTCAGTAGGGTTCCCTAAAAGGCTGAGCCTAAATGAGTTTGAAATGTGGACAGACCAAGTTTCCCGTTTCACCAGAAGTGAGCCATGAGCGAGGTAATAATTGCTCTCCCGCAGATTGATCCGTTCGGATTCATTGTAGTCCTCTGTCTCATTAGGGAAATGAATGAAGTCAACAATAATAAGAAAAGAAGACAAGGGATTTCCCGTTAGAATCAAATTACGAAGAAAGGAGCGTGAAGTTTTCTACCCTCCAAGCAAAACGATTTCCTTCCTTCAAATCAAACTGTAACTTGGCTTGACGTTCTGCGGGGCACATCTCCCTGCTTTCATTTAATCCTTTGTAATTGTTACATCCAATTAAACATAGAATTTTCAGCTTCCTTTAGGAAATTATCCCACATAAGGGAGCATTAAATCGGAATATAAGTTTACAAAGGGAGGGGTGAATGGACGGAGTGCAGGTTCTGATCATTTAGAAACGAATCAAAAATAGAAATGTCGGATTTCTCCAATCAAACTGTAGACGACTTAATGAAAATCCTTTTAGCCCAGATTACCGTTTGCCTGAAAAAACGATCATTACAAAATGTATTCCACCATTGTTATAATCCATTTAACAATTCATTTTGTTCCAAAGAGAAAAAGTGTTCCATTTCCCCCCAAACCTCCAAAAATTGACAAGTCATGTCAAATTTCCTTTCCTTAAAATTCATGTTCGGAAGCCGAGTTGGAAATTTCTAAATTAAAATTCCCTTTTACGAGAGACGTGATCATTATTCTCATCTCAAAAGACTCGACTCCTTTTGGTCTCCATCGTCTTCAACAGGAAATCGTGAAAGCACAAAAAGGCATGTTTGCTTAGTTTTAATTTACACTCTAAAAATCCATTATCCATTTCTAAACACTTTTAACTCGTTGCGTTTGTTTCAAAGTGTTTTGTTTCTTCTGACCTCATCTAATGGACACTTGAGCATAAATGTGCTGTCTCACTCGTCTCATCTCATCCAAGTAAACTTTGTATCTGTGTAGCCTCTGGCAGATGCAACTCTTCGTTCTGTGAAACCACATGCTCCATGCTCTCATAATCTGTAATATGATCTCTAATTCACATTCATGTTTCGTATTATCCGACAAATCTTGATTATCTGACAATAATTCTTCGTGTGAACCTCCCCAATCATATAAGAACGCGTCCAAAGTCTAGTTATGCTTCCTAAAACCTGTCCAACTCATAAGAATAAAAGCATCAGTAACACCACGGGAAAGAACTCTCTTCACTGATGTTGACGTAACCAGACGAAAACCATCATGCATCAAGTCGGACTACCATAAAACTTTGCCATACATCATCTCTGACTTAAGTAAGTCATAGACTAATTGTAATTGTAATCATTATTAAGCAGCAGGGATGCGGAGGAGGGAAACCCATCAAACCACGCTGTGGCAGTTTCTTCTTGACTTAATTAGTCAAAGTAACCCTACTGTTTGACTTGACTTTACAGGCGACCTCACGCTCACCTATCACGTTACCTGGACGTGAAATTCAAACTGCAAAATGCCAAATGCCAAATGCTAATCTTTGATCATGATCAATGATCATAGTAAGAGACTTATTAGATACTTTGCATAAAAATGACAAATGGAACGGTGCCAAGTTTTTAGGTTAATTTAATTATGGAACTCATTCAGAAATCACATGGGCTTGCCTGTTCCTCACAAGACATTGGAACAAATAGAGGACTTTAAACCGGAAATTGCTTAAAGCAAGAAATATGATGCATTATTATATCAACATTCTAAATCAAAAGTATTGAAACCGTTTGGACTTAAATTGATTCTCTTGGCATGATTCTTCTCAGAAATCAATTTCACGCATCTAGCATACCAGTTTCAAAAATCATGATCCCCATTCCTTGACACCCAAATTATATAATCCTCCCTTCGTTCTCTTCCTTTCCAATTAACTCTTCTAACTCAGACTGAGAGAGAACACCTGAGATTCCTGAATAAAGTAACTGAAGTTGCAAAAAGGGTCAAGAAACGCGATTCTTATTCCGCAATCGATTGGCAACTGATTAGACGATCCTCCGACTCCTCCCGGCTTCATAGCTCACGGCTCATCTCCAATCAAGGTACCAAGTTTCGTATAAAAATGCAAATAATAAAATCTTGCCTCTGGGATTAGCTTCATCATCTCAAAATTAAATTCAACAACGTCACTGACTTCCTTCACGAAAAAAAAATCCTATAAAAGTCTCAACAATAATCTCATCGGGGAAACCAGCAGCAGCAGCTGCTGCTCCAAGCATCAATTGATAAGTCAACCCATGTACCCATCTGCACGAGTGCTAGACAACAATGCTGACAACAAGGTACAACAACAACGCAGCTCCTGCCTGATGTAAGACCTCTCAAGTCTCACAGCCCATTTTCTTTAAAAGAGAAATATTATTTTCGATTATCATGGATCAAGCATGCCGAAAGAAACCAAAACCACCACGTGAGGTAGGGACCAATCACCAAGATCAGTCTTTATATTTACAGCAAAGAAATGAATATAAAAGGAAAGATATATTCTGATTAGTGAGTGTAGAAAGACAGAACGTGCCTTGCCTCAATTACCAAAGTAAAATCCACACAAACCATTTCCTCCTCTTTCTTTTTTTTCTCAATTCAAATTAACTATGTAACCGAGTGACAATGCGGAATCACCCTTATAGGACTTTATGCCCGTAAACTATAACGATATCCCACAAACAAATAAATTCAGCTCATTAAAGAAATCGCATATTCCAAGGAAATAATTTAAAAATTGAGTATTTTGTACTCGTAATAACGATGGATTTCACGTGAGTTTCACTCACGCAGTTCACGCATCTTCTCCAATTATCAATTCGGAACATCCACGACTGTAGATTCTGCGAGATTGAGAAAAAAAGGAGAGATTCCGTCCGGAGGAGACTAGAAGAACTTAGAATGCTAGAAGAAAACTTAAAATCCAATAACGTGGAAGTGAACGATTAAAATCACAACGAATGGACGACGCCAAAGTTGGTAACGAAACGATCCCAGACCAAAGCAACTTAAGCAACACAACACACCTGCTTGAAGCAATTTTCCTGCCAGCAATGTTGGTTCATTGTTGTGGCTTGTGGTAAAAAATGCATTTAAAAATTTGTATTTTCTCAGGAACTTAACACAAGAGGCTTCATTTTTCATAGATACTCTTTGATTTGACTTCATCACATTCTCAGTAAAAAAGAATTCATACTTTTAGAAAAAAATACCACACTGACTAACACAGTATGCACTGAGGAGTCCTCCATTTTCTCATCTCATCTTCGCTGGCGTTTCGCAATGAGACTGTGAGAGACCCCCTCAATTATAATCCCATTTCTTTTCATTTCTAAAATTAAACTCATAATATGCTCTCTCATCCTCACACCTGTTGCAACTTGGTTGCAAGCCGAGGAAGAAGGTGAGAGGCCCAAAGAATTAAAAGATGATTGTCACGATTCCCCAACTAAAAGTATGCAATACCTTCAATCTGATTGGCCGCATTAAAAAGAATCAAAACCACTTATACAATTCACAATTTCAATTACGACATTTTTCAAACGTTGAATGGAAGGCCTTTAATTTAATGACGGGAGAATAGGACTAAAGCATTCAGCGTAAAATTTAGGTCGACTCGGGGGACAAACGACTCCCGCCTGGAAATACGCTGATCACAGTTCGAATTGCAGAAAGTAGAGCCACAAAATCAACTCTGTAACTTCATTTTGACGACAAAGAATTTATTATTATTATTCAATTCTGCAATCTTTTTACTTGAGTTTTTATAAGATGAGGAACAAAATTTGAGAATGAGAATGAGACTCTGTTGAGTTTATTTGTAGCCTTGAGCAAAAAAAAAGTGTAGCAAAAAGCAATTACGTTCCAATTGGCACTAAAAATCATTTAAACACCTGTGGGACTAACACCACGACTGCCGCGTACTGTGGAGGAATGAATAAAGGGAAGAAATCATGAAGGAATTACATCACTTCCCGACGTCAATGGAGGATGGCAATGGCAGTAGAGAACGATACGTGCAACATGATTCTTTTGTTAAATCCATCAGCATCAGCATCAGCAACAGCTAATTCATTATCGCTTCAACAATATAAAATCCACCCAAGGGCCTTTGGGGACAAGACAAGGCTACATTAGTAGAGAAATAACGTGAATTTAAGGTTAAGCCTCAAGTTAGTTAATTTTATACATGCATCAATTTATTATTAAACCAGAAAAGGGAAAGAGAACCAAAGGTGCAATTAAAACAACTGAAAATGTGCAACATACCGGGGGATCCTCGTTCCTAATTCAAGCATTTGATGGAGATGAGATTGAGATAATATGAGACTAGAAAGAACAGTTCAAATTCTAAAAGCATGAAAGACTAAATCAAAAATTCGGAATGGAACATGAAGATCCAGCAGGGATGCCGGGTCATAAAATTCACTGGAAATCCTGGGCATTATTTCGGACTTGGGAAGGGGTCTCAAATTCCATTGTGAAGAGTGCCCTGCCCTGCCCCTGCCCTACCTACCCTCCTCCAAGATCCTCCATGAGAACGAAACGACCTTTGCTGGTCATAGGGTTGATGGGCAATAGTTAATTGTTTTTTCCGTCAAATCTGACTGGATCTCACCCCTGGACATAATGGAATTCTACAACAAGCAACTACAATGTTGCGAGAAGATGGAAAAGAATCAAGGGGGAGGTGAATATGATCAATGATTTATTGTCATCCAACAGTTCTAAAGGGAAAGTGAAAGGAGAGGCGGATAGACCGCAGTGGATGACAACATGACACATGGAGTCTACCCAACCCCTTCCATTTTTACCCGGAGAGTCCCGTCCCAAAATCAAAATCTCAACTCTCTCCGGCTCTCCCGGGGGTCCGAAGGTCACGCTGAATAAACTAAAGGTAACCAAAGGCGTTCCCGGGATATTTTAGATTTGCAATAACCGGCGTCTGAAAAATCGGTGTAGTAAAATTACTCTAAATTTCACCTGGAGCATTGCAATTATTGATTTGTTTATTCGTCTCTGAGAATCATCGCGTCGTCTCTCTTTACATGTAAATAATCATTTAATTACTTATAGAGCCTTCTTCATCTCGTCGACTTATCGAACGACCTATCTCCCTCCTCCACTCCACTGGCAAACAAGGCAACCTTTCCATTGCAGATGGAATTATACCGGCACGAGCCGGTATATAAAAAGCCACCACGACATGAGAACTACCTTTCTATTCAACCTGAATTCCGACGAAAACCGAGAGAGAGCCTATCAACGAACTCCCGGGTCCTTTACCCTCAGATCCATCCTTGGAGTTTCAGAGTCCAGAGTCCAGAGAGGAAGGAACCCCAGATGCTCTTCTGTTCCTCTTTACTTTTTGTCCATCAACCATATTATTTCAAGGCATGATGGAAGTGAGTGTTTTTGTGACACCGGATGCGTATGCAACCCCTCCCCACCACAAATGTGAATCATGTCAACTCGTTGCATTGGAAAATGGTGGTTTAATATCCAGACGCCGGAAGATGCTATGCCCATAAAGGAATCAAAAACTTGGAAAAAGTTTATAGGTTTCGAGGAACAAGGAAAGACGTTGACACTGCACTGCGATGCTGATATTGATGATTGATGAGAATTGTCATCGAATCCAAGATTCCATCTTGGAGTCTCCTCTCCAATATAATCCCAAGGTCAAGTAAAAACCATTGAAAGTAAAAGTGTGAAAGGAATTTTTATAATGGACCTTTGATTCGATAGCAGGAGAATTCCATCCAAGATTCAACAAACTATGAATTCCATTATGAACGACAGCATTCATTGGACATTTGGAGGTTCTCGTCTCTCCTCTCGTCATCCTTGACCCTAAATCAACAATTTATCTACCTGTATTTTGTCCAAACTTTTAGTAGCTTACCTATAAAGGAGGATCCTCGGCAACAAAAAGGATTGGTACCACCACAACTTTAAGAAAACAGGAATCCTGGTCCAACACAATAATATAAAGACGGCAAGAAGAAAACAATGCCAATGCCACCTTAACGAAACGACACTCCACCAATATAATTAGATTCAGAAAACTTGTCTTTCACAAAAGCCGTTTGAGATGTCCACTCTCGTCCGTGTATTTCCTATTCCTTGTTGGAATAATATTATTGAGGAGGAGATCCTTCCCAGTTCCAAATGAGAATGACCCACGTAGAAAATCCCAAAAAGGATTTCAATAATGATCACTTTTTCACTAAAGACACTTTTGCGCGGCGAGGCCTAGAAATGGATCCACCGTCTCCTCGAAGCAGACCCACACTAAAACCTCCAATTAAGTAGAAATGCCAGCACTCAATTTCCAATTGTTTATCCGAATCCGACGTCAATGCCAGGTGAGAGACATTTGGCGTCCGTGCAAGGTAAGCGATAAACTCCAACTGACTGTAAGAGCCAGCATGAGAACCAGAAAACCAGGAGGCGAGGAAAAAGAATGAGGGGAGTGCTGCTATGAAATACTCAAGACTCGCTACTCGCACCAACCATTTATTAACTACCGCACCGTGGTCGGAGACCACAGACCAGTGAGACCACGTAGCAAAGCAAAACAACAATCAACTGAATGATGACATAAAACATCCTTCCATCGATAATCAAATCACACAAAGTCTCTGGAGGGACTCTTGTTAGTCTGGACGAAATATGTCTGGAGGAAGATTCTTTTCTCAACTTGACACAAAGACCCGTTGAAAATGTTTAGCTTATTTAACTGAGAAATAATTTTAAAATAGGACGCATACAGTTTTGTGTCTGGTGTTCGAATTAGCCAATGGAACCGGAACTTGAGCAGTTGGATGGGAAATGATATAAATCCTTAGTGTTGTTATACTAAAAATTATTCGAAACTAAGAAGCACAACACAAGTCCACTGCTCCCGATGAGTAATTTATAATTACAGTGTTAGTATACCCCTTTTGAATCCCAAGGTAAAAAACAAGGGAACAACCATCATCACAACTACCAATTAAATTGTCTCACCCAGATGGAACAACCAAAAAATCATTTTTTTTAAATTATACATTTTGCTCTATTTTCATATGCATTCACAAAAATCAACTGCCATATCAGAGAGGTACCGGATGGCGGGTATTGGGGATTGATACGGTGGTGGTCGCGGCCTGGTGTCATGGTGCGTAATAACAAGGGGCACATGGGGATGATGGAATCGGGATCAGACATGAACCCGTCACCCCTGAATATCCAAGACACGACATACAACCCTACTCTGTCTCACAGCAACAGGACAACAACCGGCATCAAGGAAAATTGCACAAATAACCCTCCTACCTCCCTCCCATTCTGCGTGTCATAATTACAGCGCTCACCCGTTGGAACTGGAATTCTATTTTCGCCAATCCAGACACAACGCATTGACATGAACCTACCTTTTCCATAGTAGTACACCTTTCCACAATATGTTTCGTGCAATCAACCTTTCCACTTTTTCATCTCCCACTAGCATAGACCATACTTACTAAACTACTTTACTGGAAAAGTATGACCGGAAGTGGGGGTTCAGAGTAAAAGCTTACAGAAAGAGATCAATTACATTTTTTAGCATGCGTCGTCAGCCTCCGAATTCTAGTCTCACAACCCACATCCTCAAAATATTTGGAGAAATAAGTTAAGTTTCCAGAATGAACACTGCTTCCAACTTTCCTGGAACCCGTAAATGGGAAATAACCATAATTTAAGAAAAAACGGAGACCCCTCCACGAACCTATAAAGTAATTTGTCAATATTGTATTTATTTCTATAAAATTCATTTACGGCAGTAAGGATCCGCAAATCATCCCCAGAATTGCATCTCGGAAGGAAAACTTCTTTCCAACCCGCTGAGCTCATGATTCGGAAACTAAAGCTGAGATTATAAAGGAATAAACAGCCCCCAATTTACAGTATCCAACATCCTTCAACTACTCAACCCATCGCAACAATTCAGAAGCTCATAAAACTCCCATTTTGTATTTTCTGTGAGTCAATTCAACGTCCAATGAACCTCAAACTTCCTTCGTCTAACAATTCCCATTTGCCATTTTATTTCTTCAGTCAAAAGACACATCCCCCAGTCAGGTTCTGTCATGCTGAGCTGAACCAATTTGTAGCCTTCCACCACCATCGAATCAACATGCATATCCTATTCAATGTTTCTATTGTGTAAAAGACCCAAATTAAAAGTAACTTCCTCGAGATATTCATCGCCTCCATCAATTCCTCCCTCCATCCATCTTCCCATGAATACATAATTGGACTCGCTGCCAGACTTCATGGCTCCCACAGACTCGACTCACCTTCTCTCTTGGACTCTTTTGTAATAATGCTATGGGTATAGGTAAATGAAAGACGAATTTTGTCGATAAAATCGAACAGACAGAGCAACGAGACATTATTACACGGGGGAGTTCTATTGATGAAATGCACTAAAAAGCTATTTTTACAGAATAGGCATTATGGAAATGAAAATGCATACTGAAATGCTCTTGGAAATTATATAAAAGGAGTCGGTGAGCAGAGCACTGAACGAGCGTAGAGGGTAAGACGGAGTGAATGGCGTCTGTGACATGTGTCATGGTCCCCCCCTTTACGTCCTGCCGAGTCAATAATCATCAGCCTTATTTTGATACCCCAATTCAATTCCCATTGTTGTTACTCTCTCGCCTTACTCCCTCCCGTGCGAAAGAGAGGTTTGACACAGCCACAAAACAGGAGCAAGCCCTGAATTGCATTTCATGGCACGAAAAATTATTAAATCCCATTAATTTAGAGCTTAGACAGGAAGCGTCCCGGTTCATCAGGAGTTAATTGCCCTAGTTCAGATTCAGGGTGCTGGAGTACTAATCAAACTAGATCACCTCTCGGATTATTCTCACTTTGTAGTTTTATTTTGGGAAATGGCGTGAAACTTGGAGGAATGAATTAAACCGGATAAAATGAAATCCTTTCCAGTCTCTCGAGTAGGATTCTCAAAAACCCGGAAATGACAATCATCGTTGGAATGAATTAAGGGGAATATGACCTGTTTCCTAATGCCTCTTCCGTCCCTTTCCTCCATCATCTCCTACTTTATGGAATTTAAATCTGAGGGTAGTTGAAACCAATTTAAGAACTCAACACATGTCTTATTTTATCCCCACTGACTAACTTTTCCATACAGTAATATCTTCATCACAGTCTAGAAAGTTCACGTTGAACGACAGAAATGTGACTTTCCTCTTGGCAATATTTATGCGTATGGTAAAATGTAGAATGTCTCAACTGATCACTAATTAATCACCTACCAATGTCAATTGGTTTGAGTGAACTAATGATACTTTGGCAAAGTTTAGCCTTAAATAAAGGCAGCCCAAAATAAAAAATAATAAAGGATTAAACCCCTAACCCCCAGATTCGACTTGGAGGAACTTATTCGGTTAATTCCAATAGGTTTCATGAACACTACACATCTAACTAAGCTAAGAAATTCAAATTCATCTGTCATGAATGAGAGTAACTTTCCAACTGCCGCAAACATGCCAAACGAATCCTTTGTTCAAGAGATTTTAATAAAAGTAGCATTTCGTTCCCTGTTCCACCTTGACGAGAATCCAATTTAGTTCATGCCTAAAATTTTCACCCTGTCTCTCTGCTGTCCTTTTTGTGTTTTGGTGAGGGAGGATAAAGGCCGAAATGAGGAACGAGCCCCACCGCGTCTTCCTCTGCTTCACTGACTCTCTCCATTATTCTGCTGAGCAATTGAGGACATTGAACCTACCTGAACCCCATTTTTTTTATTTCTAGAAAAATGACAGACCTACTAAGTATAGTGGCCCATCCAAAGGAGGCGGGAGAAGATGCAACACTGATTTTACAATTAAGGACGTTTATCAAACTCGGATAGAACTCTCATACAGTGAGAAAAAAACCTTTGAAACTTTTGCAAGAAACTTTGCAGTGGGAAAAAATTACATAAATCAGCGAAAACTTTTCTCTGAGGAAAAGGATAGAATCACGGAATGGAAATAAATAATTTGTAAGTAACATACGGCAGGAATCACGGATCGTTAATTTTAAATCATCTTAAAAGGACGATTAACTCCTTGTAAACTGTAAAGAAATTGGGTGAGAACATGAGAAATGGCCTTCCAAGTGATAGGCAGTCAATACAGAAACATCTCAACAAATTCTAAACATCTTGCTGAAGATTCCCACGATCACTGACGTGCATTATATACTCTTCTATTCGAAACAATAATATGAAACTTTGGGATATGAATTGTAGACTCCAGATGTCATGAAAAGACGGCTAGCCATTGGCTATGTCAACATGACAGTGTTTTCTTTAGCTTCGGTTTCAAATAAAATCTTTTCAGCTAAACGGAATTTGATTCAATTTGGAGTTTATTACCTGGTGTCGAGCCAGTTCTTTCTCCAGAGTTCCCGGAGTCCAGTGAACGTTGAAAGCCAACGGTTGGAGTTCATTTTCCATTTCACGTAACCAACGACTCACCCAGTTGATGTCCCATTCTTCATCTGTGAAAGCGAAATCATAATCAAACTATAAGACAACAAGACTCCCCTACTCGACTATAAGCTATACACTGAATTTTGGAATTTTCAACTTACTTGGAGAATTTGCTGATGGTTGGGAATCACTACACGATGAGCTCTGACAAAGTAGGATTTTCTCAAGAGAATCCCATTGTGAGTTCATGTGTTTCATTCTCCACTGAAACTCTTCCTTCAGTTTTGGAAGCCTTAGAATCAGCAGAGAAAAAGATTAATTCAGTTAAGAACCGATGGAATAGTCTTTGGTCTACTGAAGTGGACTCCCGTAATATTTTCTGCATTGATGCGTACGCGACAGCGAGCCAAGTTCTGCAGAATAATTAAAATGTATTTACGTTTGAGCGAGAATCCTTCCGCGTTCATTCATCTCTTTTTGGAGGTGTTGATTCTGATGCAGATCGTCCGACTGCCAACAAAAACAACAATATTGTAATTAATTGAAACAGTCCATAGAATCCGAAACTAATTCCTAAAAAAATCATTTACGTACGAGATGGGACAGGACGACAACATCCGCGATCTGACTTCTCTTATCCTGGACAGAATTTAACCAAGCGGAAATCTGGGAATAGTCCTCCAGAAATGCACGAACCGCTGCCCCCTGTTGATTCTCCAGTTCGGATGCTGCCTATCAAAATAAAATGAGAAAAAAGTTCAGTTCGGTTTTTTTTTTTTTGAAATTACACAAATTCACCAACAACGGCAGAACTTTGGTTGACTCTTCAGCTTTGAGTGTTTATATATTTAGTACCTGGATGGATTCGAGGCATGACTTCC
>Ga0194135_10002166_pt1 | contig 11888 bp, 9 predicted proteins | sample LitLau_LLRF_2013_FD_134024 | JGI IMG/M metagenome (GOLD analysis project Ga0194135, IMG submission 134024) | Freshwater sediment microbial communities in response to fracking from North America - Little Laurel Run_MetaG_LLRF_2013 (version 2) | ecosystem: Environmental > Aquatic > Freshwater >... | reverse complement strand
TTTCATTATTTTTATCCGAAAACTTGGGACGATGTATTGAATAGATTGCGGCCACCCTCAGAGCCGCCTTGACGTCATCCAGACCACAGATGTCGTCAGACTTGGTTCCTGGATATTCTTTTACTATGGTGGCTTCCATGTCTGTTATGATTTCAGAATAAATGTCATCCCTGCCTATTATTTCCCGGATTTCCGGTTAGCAATCTTCATAAAATTTCGTAGAGCAACACGGCAGGAGAGGGACCATACCCATATCTTGCACAGTAATTTTCAAACCATACAACATCGCATGTAGTTTATATCCCCCATCTGCATTTCTCCACGGTGCTGTGCTGCCGTATTTTCACTCAGATTATGCGAAGAAAAATTAATGAATGTCGACGAGCTTTCTTTCTTTCTTTTTTTGTTTAATCTTTTTAATAAATGAAATATTACAAAAATAATAATAAAAAAAATTGTGCAAAACATGCAAAATGCAAAACATGAATACAGTGCTTAAGTAAAATTTCTAATTATTGGACAACTTAGAAAATTGCTTATTTGTAAGTATTATGGTGTTGGTGGGTGAAAGGATACTGCATGACGGATGACACTGTCACGCCTCTTGGCGTAAAAATTGCGTTTAGAGCAGTTGGATCCCTCGTCGTTGTGCTTTTCTTTGTAATGGCGCCGGTAGGATTTATAATGCCCAAACGATTTTTTACAAGTCACACTGGGACACATGAATGTCATTTTACCATCAACGGCACCCTTGCTTGGTAGCAGCACTCCTGCCACCTCGTACCCAAGAGGTTCGATTCCTTCAGGTGGGACCTGGTTCGTGCCTGCCTTTGCCTCACCCGATGGGACTTGGTTCGTGCCTGCACTTGCCTCATCTGATGGGACTTTGTTCGTGCGTGCACTTGCCTCGTCTGGTGGGACCTGGTTCGTGCCTGCCTGTGCCTCTTGCAGTACCTCGTTGAAGCCTACCTGTGACTCTGGCGGTGAGAGAGGCGCTGTTTCGACGGTACCCGGGACGTTGTAGTCAGGCAGATGTACACGGAAGAGATAAGGGGGTAAGGGGGAGGCGGATGGTGACGAAATAATTGCTCCAGTTCTGCCATATTACTACTACGAGGAAAGAATGGGAAGTGCAGCAGAAGGTGTGCCTTGACCCGGATCCATGTCGTACTATTTTGTAGATGGAGGTGAAGGTGGAGCCCATACAACACCCTGGAGAATCACCTCACGTTTGGGAAATTCTGATATTCTGGAATCAACTTTTCCCACTTTTTGTTTGGGTGGTTTGAAGAGGTTTATGTTTGGCTTATGTCACGGCTTTGTGTTTATGCTCTCTTCCTCCTGTATCGACACGGGCAGTACCTATAACGTCAATTTGTTCAAGCTCTCGTGCAAATCTTCTAGCTTCTTTGTCGAGTCTTTTCAACTCGACCTTCCGTTTCCGTTTTGTAAGACAAAGCCAGTAACGGTTGCCTCCTCCTAACAGAGTAGAAGGTTCCCGCGCAATGTCCCTCTTCCTTTTTTCGGATTCCTCCCAATTCTGTTCCATAGAAATTGCCGTCATTTTAACGAGGCAAGCGTCTAATAAATTGTCGGCGTCCAGTTCATCCACTGGCACCCATTGAAATCTATTTTTTTAATGAAAGAATGATTTTGCTGGAATCTTGAGTGCTACATTTTGAAATGATTTTTTTTAAATGATCTTAACGTTCTAGTTTGTCGCGATATTTATACAAGTATACAATACTATATAATATACAATACTATTACAGGTTTCTGTCGCCATCGTCAGTGTCCGTTGCAAGCAAACATTACGGAGGAGGTAAATCACAACCAAAGCCATAATAAGCACAATCAACCCATCAACACCAAAAATGCATGTGTTAACCTGTGAGAATAAATCATGGGTGGGATAGTAGAGGTCAGACGGTTTTTCCCTTCATGCAAGCTCCTCCAGGCCTGACATTTCCGAGAGTTCAGTAATGTTGATGATTAGCCGAACGTGATGATTAACGACGAGGGTAGCTTGCTGATCTTGGACGTCGGATTTGGAGATTTGAGTATTTCCGAATAACTCGAAATTCTCAGCGCTGTAGTTGCAACGCCCGAGCTGGAAACTAGCCATGAGTGGGAGAGTAAGTAAGACGGGAGGACATCGCTGAACAGTACCTTGTACAGTAATGTTAAGACCAGAACATCCCCCATCTGCTTCACCTGGACGCGGCTCAGTGAGTTCTCCAAACTATAAGCAGCACATACGCAAACTTTGAAATATTTTCGGTCTGATTTGAATTCCGAAGGGCCTTCAGGGAGGAAAACTGGAGCTTATTCGGTTGCGAGTGGAATGTTGGGCAAGCGGATACGACTGGGCCTGGTTGATACGACAGCAGTCGTTGGGCCATCGTACTTGATACCACAAGTTGATTTGTTCCTATACATCCGTTGAAACGGATCAGCTACGGCTAGGTGCAGGCTCGGATCAACAATCAGAATACGAAAAAACATTACTAAACGATCCCTTTTCGGAGTCATGCTGCATGTCTCTGGAACTCCTAAATTCAGGGGGCAGTTAGGAGAGCAGTGTAGTGATACGTTGATGAGTCGAAAAAATTCTGGAGTCACGTGTTTTCTATACAAAGTGTATAAAAGAACAAAGATCAAGATCTGGGATTCAAAGCAGTAGCTTCTCATTTGTTTTGATTTTTGAAAAGATAACCAACTGAAACATGTTCCTGTTATTAAAAAGTCTAATCCAGCATTTACTAAACGTCGAAATAGTTGATGGAAGTATCTAAAAGGCCCAGTTCATATTATACACCGGGGAGAGAAGGCACGCACTGATGCTGAAATCCATATTTAAAACGATATGGATCGACCTGAGTGTAGTAACTATTAACTCGCTTTCTGTACCACCAATTTAAATTTGATGCCCCACGAATGCAGCAAAGCGGGGTAAAGGAAGAATACTTTAAAGTCAAGCAAATACGGGCAGTCTACCTTGATGACTTTCTTCATAATGTCTATAAACTTTAGAGCTAAAGAAGGACTGATTATAATCCAAAGTTTTGAACCCATCCATGATAAGCAAACCTTAAAAGGTGACACGTTTAAATGGATTAATTCGGGCATAAAAATTACAAAGAAACACCAATGAACAGTTAATTAGATTACGCGGCAGATACACGGCAGAACCTCTTCAGTTTGAACACCGATTTCTCGAGTACAAATGAGTGGTGTTGTTGTCTCAAACGGTATAGATATCCGCTATAATTAGTATCCCTTGAATAAACGCTAATCAACTTATCATCTCGTCTAATACAAGTATTCTCGAGGTGCGTAGGATATATTTCTCCACTACACTCCTCAACGAATATCCACCAGGTACTACATGACCAAATTTCAATATTTGGCTTATAGTGCCTTGGGTACTTGGTTACATGATAGTATTCTTTATCCTGCCCCTCATCCTGCCTAGGTGGTTTCTGATTTTTGAAGATCCTAACTACAGATTTTACATTTTCGATATAAAATTTAAACTCTTTACCATTTCAAAAGGCACCCGAGTATGGATCTTGGATATTTCTGAGTGCTTCCTGGACTTGCTTTTTTGAAACGAGGAATCGCGTATTGATTTCTTTTTCCTTCCAAATGCAATCACAAATGTCCATCTCAACCCATTTCGTCGCATCAAAATCTCGAATGACATCATCTGAAATCTAGAATAAAACTGAATTAGAGCAAAACTCGAATGAAACAGATAAACAATTCAAACTTACACAACATGCCCGGTAAAAGTTGCTCTGTCGTCGAATCAATGATGGCGGTGGGCGAGGCGGAGATGAAAAGGCTGGAGGTGGAGATGGAGTGGCTGGAGGTTGAGATGGAGTGGCTGGAGGTTGAGATAGAGGAGCTGGGGATGGATATGGAGACGGCTTCCTCAGATTCGTAGCTATCGTCGTCCCAGTTTAATTCCTCGCTTTCCCAATCTTGAAGCGTATCCAGCATCCCTTGCATGGCTTTGTGAATGCTGTCACATTCTTTCCTGGCCCTCATTCTGCCTTTTCTTTTAGTAGCTTTTTGAGCTTTCTTTTGACGCACTGTTGGTCATTGTCCCCCAATAACCCAAAATTAAGGTACAACATTATTTAAAATGTACCAAATGGGTATCTTCCAATAAAATGTTCAAAATTTTGGAATTGCGTATAAAAATTTACATTGTCCAAGCCTTCCAGTTCCATTGATGATTGAGTAATGCCTAAATTTTGACGCATACGCTTAACTGTAGCCGTAAATGTCAACTTGCTCGTACGTTTGCGAAACATGCTAAAAAAAATCCAAAAAGCAATCTGGGTAAGGGAACGAACAAGGCGGAGAATTCAATCGGAGAAAATGCCCGATTAATATATAACACTACTAAGGCTTTTAAATTATTTCAGGTTACCAAAAAGTTTCCAAAAATGGAGTCCATATCATCCTGTCTGACTGTTTGTTTTGATTTTCAGTTTCCCATTTTACTTTAAACTCGTCAACTCCCTGCATAATGATTGCCAGTTATATCAGTTGCCAGTTATAAACTAAATTAATAATCCGCACTGAATATGTATAACGATGAAACAAAAAAAATGCGTTACCAACTTCTGCGGCTTGTTCGCCGGTCTGGTCCGAAAGATTAAAGTACCATAAACGGGAGTCGGGTCAGTATTCTTGACACCAGAAACTACTAAAGCATCGATTACATTAATCTTCATTTAAAACAATTTCTGTTATTCTTGAACGCTCGTAGAATAACGTGTACAAACTATATATGACTCTACTACAACTTCACCGAAGCGACGTGTTGAGTTAGGCGGATTGGCGGATTCCAATCCATGGAGTACTCAGGACTCCAGTTGAGGCTGCTAGTAGAAAGAGAAAGCACAAACGCATACTTCTGAACGTGTCAGTCTGTCGTTGTTAATAGTCTTCCTGTCGAATACAACTGAGTGTTTAAATGCTGTTGGGAGGTTCAGGCTGTAGGGTTTTTATACTATAGTCTGTTTGTTTTCCCGCCGTTACCAGAGGGTGGGGCTAATTATGAAAAAACCCTTGCGGCCCCTTTGCTTTGGCACGAAGGCCTCGTTGGTTTTTTTCTTAATTAGACCCACATGCTGGTAACGGCCCGTAAAGAAATAGACTATAGTTTCTTGCCCGTTGGTCTGTAGTAGCCTAAAAATAAAACGAGTTGAATTTTTCTCTGATAATTTACGTTCTTGGATTTTTATTCCTCTTAAACGAGAAGGAAAAGTAGGAGTAAAAGGCCAAAAGAAGTATTTTTCCACCTGAAAGAGTTTGTTTTCGGATCCTATGGAATTGGTACCTAACTAATAATTTGTTTTACATCTTACATTGTCATAGTATACGTTGAATGAAATACATTGCGAAGTATGTATTCGTAAATGACTTTGAAAAAATCGATCAAGAGAGCCTTCACGCCAAACCCTAGGAATTGCTTCACCGTTTAATTGTTTGTGAATTATTATTTTATAAACATTCATTGCCTAGTGATTTTCTACATTACAGTTTTTTTGGTAAAAATAGAAAAGTGAAATTTTTCCAATTTATTCCTTGGGACCTGTACCATCACTGTCATGAATGCAAGCTGAAGGTTGGCTTCAGCATGAATGGCAGTTCTCATTTGATTCATATCTTCATGAAACGAGTAGTGCGTATGCGTTGTGGGATACGGAACCTTGATGAGTTTAGTATCAGGTTCAATATTAAAGATTTATGTTTTCAGGAACGTGCTGGACCTTTTTTGGTAAAGTTCTCCGACGCTAAAAACTCTCGCTTGCGAGGGATACTCCGACATCCCCGTAGTTGCACACGGTAACGTTGGGAAACTGGGACGGCCATTGCTTTGGGCGAATCGTAATAAAGAATCGCTTAGGAGCTTGGAATCTTAAAAGTAAAAAAAAATGAGCATTTAGGTCAGACAAACAAGTTTACTGGATCCAGAATAGATTAATAGAATGAGTTTAAATCCCGTGAGTAGAATGGTCCCACCCCAACCTTTCCAATTTAAAACAAATGCCATGTTACACTCTGTGTACGCTCTTCTATAAGAATTTATTGCGGAATTTTATTCCTCGGAAAAAGGAGAAATACAAATCACCTTTGTTGATGACCAATAGATGGGAAGTGTAATAAACCATTTAAACTAAACGAATTTACTCTTAAAACGCTCTTGATATTGCTAGAATTTAAGCAGTATTCAGGTCATAACCAAATCTGTTGCGCGGCTTCAATAAGTAGTTCCTCTTTTCCCCGGTATTCTCTTTTAGCGCATTATCTAGCATTTTTCGAAATTAGTGTGAATTAATTAATTAATTAATTAAAAAGTGGTTGCAATTTATATTTGTTATTAAATATTAAGTTAATTTTTTGTTCCTATTTTTTGTATTCTTGTATAATTATACTATATTATGTACATAATCTAACCTAATCTAATGTCTACTATCATACCTACTAACCTAAGTGATTAGCCTTTATGAACGCGCTTGTAAAGGTTTATTGCTTCAATCAAATGCGTATGGTCTGTTTAATAAAATTTTATTTAGTAAATAAATACTATTTAATCCGATATAATGTGAAAAATTTTGCATCTTATCTTTAAATGAGCAGTTTTCAGATTAATGGCAGGTGGCGGATTACTTATGCAAAGTGCAAAAAGGGCAAATCACATTTATAGTCAGTTGGTATTCAACACGAAAATCCTTGGTCACCACAACCTAGGCGATCGGCCCGAAGGCAAGCTGGTCTCCCATACCTCAGACTTTTCCCTCCGCACGAGAACCCGAAGGTAACCGGCCGTGCTCAGACATACTTGTTGGTTTACCAACAGCATTCTTCTTCACAGTTGGAGCATGGTTTATTTTTCCTGTCCGTACCGGGGAGATTCTCCTCTCCCACCCACCGAGCCAACAGGAGAACCAGGGCAAGAGGCACACTACTGCATGTCCAGGGATTTGTAATGAAAAGTCACCTTTCCAACCGGCCGAGGAGTGTTGAGTTGCTTAACTTCAGTGATCTGACGGAAACTGGTAGCAACCCACAAGGCCTCAAGCCTTGGGCCTTGCGAATTTTGGGTCTAGTTAGTATGTCGACTTCTGTCCAAGCATCGTAAATTGCTTTGTGCATTGCTCCTGTCCAGTGTTTGTAAAGAAGCTCCTTCCCGTGTCTTGGTTCTTTCCGTAATCAATTTATTTGTTCCTGCTTTGATACCATCATGGAAGAAGCCATGCATAAATTAGAAAAATGTTAAAATTCAAGTAATGAACAGCAAGTGAAGATTGAAACATGGTGGGGAATGGATATGAATGAAATAAAATGAAGAATTTATCTAATGTATTTTTTAATAAAGAATACCGTGGAGGTTGAGAGTGAGCTTGCTTATTGTTTTGAGCTATATGAGGTTTATCAATGTAACTACATCATTAAAGTAATCTTCCGTTTTGTCATTCGTTACAAACATGATGTCAAAAACTAGCACCACTTAGAAGAGTTCCATATAACTGAAGTAGCGTCAACGGAGGTTATTCGGGACAAGAGGGGGCTATTAGGGACGCCTGATATTTCTTAAGTGAAATGGAATCCTGATTCACTTGAGGTTATTTGGGACAGTAAATCGCATTTTGAGCGCTGCCCAACAAAAAAAAAATGATAATTTTTTCACGCTTATCTGAGAAAATGGTGCTGTACCTATTTACCCCAATGTCGGTAATTTATTTTACGGCATATGTTTCGGATCTTTAACTTAAGTTGTTACTTATTTCCATCTGGCAACTGAAACTTTCAATTCGGGTAGTCGGAAGAAGAAGCCATACTGGTACGCCATAAACGTACGGGGTCACTGATAAGGTGCGGTATTTCGAATATGCAGTGCGAAAAATAAAATAGTAAACATAAATAAATGTTGGAGAGGCTGTTGCCCATTTTGCATTTAAATAACAAAGGCGTGCACGGAATTTTGGAAAATGATTTAGCATTTAAAATTAAAAACTAATTCATCCAGCATTCATTTTTGGTTATAATAGCTTATGTTTTCCATCTTCATGTATTTGATATAAGCCTTCAGGAAAAACAATGACCCATTCTTTTGAAACATATCCCAGAAGAAAGCAAGAATTCCTAGATCAAGAAAAGTTATTGGTTATTATTTCTAAAATATGATTGCAATCATTGTCCGATTGTAAGCACAAAAAGGATTTGCTTCAACCCGGGGAGAAACGTTATCCGTATTATTCTTTCGAAGTTTTGAGTAATTTTGTAGTATTCAGCAGGAGAAACTAAAATCCCGACAACAAAGAAGGCGAAAAAGTCCACCTGTAGTGTTTTGAAAAGAAATACGGTGAAATTTCGGAGTTTATTTTTACAGGTGAAATTACAAATTCAGCAATAGCTGAAGTTAAAACCATGCGCGTTTCCTATTCCCCGAATTCCTATTTAAGAATCAAATATTTCACATTTAAAACACATACTTTTTATATACAACAGCGACGGGTAGGGATCCTGCGTTCATTATACCAGTATATTAATTTCTAGAGTTCATCCAGTTAGTGTGATCAAGGCGTTTGAAGATTCCGAACACAATTTAAACATCAGAATCTTCCAGATGGGGCCGTGTGTTTCTGCGGAGTTTCCAGATGCGTTGCAAATGTGTCCGTTAACGGCTATTCTCCTGTTCACAATTCCGGCTCATTTTCCGAACCAAGTGCCTTATATTTAACAAAAGTAACAGCGCGAAGCTGATTAGCAACAAATTTCGTGAAAACTAAATATTGAAGAAAAAATAACAAAATGGCTGGCAAGACAATACAGAATTGCGCTTGGATGAACTAGATAGAGTAGCATCCACAAATTATCTCATCGGCTGTATTAAGATAACGACAATTTTACCCAAAATAACAAATGGATTTCCGTGTTAATTGAACGAATCAAATTTCTAGCAGCGAATGGTTGATCTTTTGAGAAGAGGGGGGCAAACGTAAAGGACCGACACATTTTATCAACAATACTTTTTAACTTATGTAAATTTTAAGACACAAACGGGTTTAGGAAGTTTTTTCATTAATTCACGGCAATTGTTTGGAAAGTTTTCTGCAAGTTTTAAGAAAAGTTTTAGTAAACTTTTGTGTTTTTTATCACGCAAGTTCTAAAGTAAGTAAGATTCTTGGGATTTTGAACTCGAATTATCCCGGTATCAATTAATCACAGGAAGCGTTTTGTGTGAGTTCAGATGGGTGACTCAGTTGAATTATGAACCGCGGTGTTTTAATGCTAACCTCTACAGCCTAAAATAAAGATCAACCTCTCAACCTCAAAACAGCATCTTCGAGTTTTGCAAGAAAATAACAAGTGCTATATACATGGACAGTATAATTTCTAAGCTATTGAACGTAATATAAAACTGAACGAACGAACACTTAAACTCACTGCTGAAGCCGATGAGAAACATGCGCATAATCGTTCTCTGTTCTTCAAAATTGGTTTCCAAATATTATTTGTTGGAATTGCCTTAAGAACTTAGTTCCGTTGGTATCCTTTTTGATCATCGATTTCACCTAACATATTTTCGCAAAGTTTAAGATGTACATCGCATTCAACACTCGCCAATTTGAACAGGGTTGAGCTTAGCAACGCTTTGCCCATATTTCGTGCATCACTTCTATATTTCGCTTTCAGCTGGGTATGACACATGGAAATTCTAAACAGCAACAAACTTAAATCTATAGTATCTCGATTGCTCATCAATGATAACACAAAAGGGAAATGATTTTCTTTTTATCAGCCTTAATCGTTTGCCACCAGTTGAAAAATGACAATAAATTGACCGAGAGCCGCCTACCCTCACTCCCTACGAATTGATTTATTGGCATGTTTTCCATTTTATAGTTTCTGGAAGTTCAATTAAAAGCAGAGCAATTGGTGCCATGCTCTGAGATGAGTGAGGTAGTAACAGAGCTACACGTACTGCAATTCAAACGAGAAAACTTGTGTTAGTTAGCTTCAGTAGAATTTGCCGTAAACTTTTCAAAATAAATCTTTTTCCAATTACTGAAAGTGTATTTAACACCAATTCCTAATCTGAGGATTTTGGAAGAATTTTTTAATCAATTTCTCTCCAGTCGTGCTTCTCCATTTGGGTTTTGTTGGTTTCCAGGGAAGCAGGGTGAAGAATCGAGGCGGACTCCATTTTGGACCAAGCCTTTTGGATCTGTTCAAGGTCGCTTCCTTCACTAAAGCCGTTCCTTACTGTTGGTCAGCGAGTCATAAGAAATTGGTTTCGTTTCGGAGCACATGGCTTAGTTTCGTATGAATCATTCATATTGGACAGCTCGGATTCCACCTTGGATTCGCCCTGTACAAAATCCACGAAGTTGGTAAGAAACCACGATATCACTACGAATCGGTTCATTCTCCATCTGTACTAAAGCCAGGAATTATGCATTCATTTGACTGCTCATTTTAACATTACGGCGAAGGTCCGCTATCGGGGAGTTCTTCAACGAATTTGTCAACTACTGTGTGGTAAGAGAGGGTTCATTTTATGACGCTTCCGTGTGTTGGGGTTTTGGATCCATCGCCTGGGAGGCGAGGGGCCTTGAGAGTATGCTCTACTTATACCAAATAATGCTTTTCTCTTGTGCAACTGGTAATTATGCCTTGCCTCATTCACCTTATGCATTGCAGTCTTGTGCTAACCTCCGGCTGGAGGTAGGTGGCCGCCCTCCGGCAGGTGCTACTCTTCGGCCTCCGACCTCCGGCCAAACACCTGACCTCCGACCTCCGACCTCTGACCAAACTCCTGACCTCCAGCCTCCGACCAAACTCCTAACCTCCAACCAAATTCCTGAACTCCAGCTGACTCTTGGCTGGTAAAAAAAACATTCGCGAATGTTATAACTGCCTTTTTAATCGGTATCTACCTGTTTTTACTTGGTGTCGTGTAACAAACTGTCTGGAGAAGGAGAGAGTTGGTTTGAGGTCAACTTTGCCAAGAAAGTTACATTATTTGAATAAACGGCTAAATCAAGTTATGTATTTGATTGAATTCGTGAATATGAAGATAAAGGAACGATTTGAAGTGATGTGCGAGGGAGGGAATAGGAAAAACGTAAGATTATTAAGTGGCTAAACCATAACCAACAAACGCGACACCCAAATTCGCTGCTAGTTATGGGCATCAATCAAAACTAAAACATCTGATTCTGAAGCAGCGTGTTTGCGGAGGGCAACCTCCGGCCTCCGACCAACCTCCGGACCTCCGACCAAACTATTGACCTCCGACCTCCGACCAAACTCCTGACCTCCGACCAAATACCTGACCTCCGACCTCCGGAGGTCGGAGGCCGGAGGTCGCCCTCTTTGGATGGGACCTCCGGAGGTTAGCACAAGACTGATGAACACGGGGCAAAGATTAAACCTTGCTTGGGAAACAGATTCAACTCGAAATGATGTATTTTCATTTGAGACGAAATGAATTCCCTGGAACTTTTTTTTAACCAGTATTCTTTATTTTGACTAATTTTGGTATCCACTCTTAATATATGCGACCTTTTTTTTTGACAAATCATTTGTCACTCCTATTAACTTTCTACTATTACGAACTAGTATGAATTACGAAATATTACTCGTCCTTTTTCAAAGGAAGCTAATGAATTAGAAACACTTTGTAATACTAAATTCGATATGTCCGATGCTTTCAAACTGATTTTTTAGCGTAAGGCATTGAAGTAAATCAATGAGACATGTTAACCAACCAGAGTAATCAGAGTACAAAGTTTTTTGGCTTAAATTAGAGTTACAACTAAGAAATAAGTGTAGAGTTACAATTAATTATTGAAATAAAT
>Ga0194135_10002165_pt1 | contig 11895 bp, 11 predicted proteins | sample LitLau_LLRF_2013_FD_134024 | JGI IMG/M metagenome (GOLD analysis project Ga0194135, IMG submission 134024) | Freshwater sediment microbial communities in response to fracking from North America - Little Laurel Run_MetaG_LLRF_2013 (version 2) | ecosystem: Environmental > Aquatic > Freshwater >... | reverse complement strand
ATTTCCTTGAAATTATGTAACAACGAAATTATTCAGCCCACTCTGCCCTGAATAAATGTCTTGAGTTACACGAATTAAGAATGAATTATAAAGGGAAAGTCATTAATTGATTTATGCACAAGACGTGTGACAATGTTGACACTGACACATACGTGAAATTGACTGTATGTGTGTGTACGTAGTACGTGACAGAGATGGAATAAGAATACACACAATATACAATGAAAGAGTTGTATGATGTGCATACATAATTCTATTTCATCCGTGTAATATGAACTTATGAGCTCTAATAGTCGGTTAGATACACGTTATGACATTTTGTACAGAAAATACCCGAAAGTAGGAATTGAAAGAAATAAAATTAACAGAGTAAAGTACTTTTAGTTATAATTCTTGTTGGTTGTGCACACACTCGTATTTCGTATATATATATACATAAATACTTATTACATATATAAATATATCCTTTAGATTCGTGGAAAGAAGTTAGTGAGACTGTAATGCCCGTATTGCATGTCAAATAATCGTACATGGGAAAAAGGGAATGTGAATGAAAATTAGGAATTTCCCTAATAAGAGACATAGAAACCAGACATGGGACATTTCTCGTTCAGTGTAAAAGTTTACTTTAGTAGACTTGGTGGCCTCGCTATTATTTAAGGTGTTTGCGCATTTCCTCTTGGAACTTTCACTCTGTCGTATCTACAATGGGAACCTTCAGTCAATCCATAAGCGTGCATAAGAATTCATATATACTTGTGTGTGAGTGTGCAGGAGCTGCTTTAACTTTAAGGCAGTAGTGTATCTTTTAGTACAAAAGGTTTCTGAAAAATGTTTGCATGTACAATATAGTCTTTTTGGGATCACTTCAAAGGGCCTTTTATGCTTCGAGTAAACTTCCTGCGTGAAGAAGAAGAAGAAGTTCCCATTGTAGTTTTGAGTGTGTAGGCTTTTCTTAAAGTGTCTTGTCCTTTCTCTCCTTTCTCCTGTGCATGTGTGAGTAGGTGTATTGATTGGAGAATAGCTTTGGCTTTGTGATGGCCTTAATTATGAGAATCCTACCTGTGAATGATGTGATTAGGGGATATATGGCTCTATTAGAATTACACACACACAGTGTTACTGATGAGATGAGGGTCAGTCACCCAGGAGCAGCTAAAAAATGTGTTCTTCATGGACTTCTGTTCCCAGCCGGGACATAACATCAACTTGCACACACACGGTCTTATTCTACAACTACAGCAGAGCTCAATAGTAAGTAGTAGGTATATAATAATAATAAGTGAAGGTAGTCGTGGTCGTGGTATGAATTTCGTATGTTATAAAGGAGTGAGACGAATGCAGAGGAAGCAGGTGGGGTGGAGCAAAGCCTCAACCCTCTCTTCACTACATTCTCGTCTGTTCAGATCTGTCTCACATTTTACTATCAGACTTCGAACTGTTTGGACTTACACACTTTCTTCTGTGTCTTTTGTACATTATTCTGTGGTGCCCTGTGGTCCTCATCTACTGTGGTGTGTCAGTGCTGATGTCTGTGCAACTTTGGAACTCTCTTTTTACCTGTTCTCGTTTTTATGTAAGTCCCCGTTTGTATCCTATTTTAATCCAGGGGTGGAATAAGACAAGGAATCTCCAAGTCTGCATCCGACCTGCACCTTCTTCTCTTTCTTCATTTCGAAAAGTCACGTTGATTTCTTCACATTCTTTAGGAGAATATTTTTTACTGTAGAGTTATAATTTGAAGCTAATTTTTATACAGCAGGTTAACACCAACATAATAATTTGATTTGAAACTGAGGTTTTTGACATGATCCTTTCTAAAGTGCAACATACGCTGACACTAACGATGGATTTTCCCGAGGAATTTGTTGGCAGTCAAATTGCTTCGTAATTGGAGTATATATATAACTCTACCATGTGTAGGATGAAGTCTCAGAAGATATTTTCAGAGTGATGGTGGTGGTGGTTAATTGAAAGAAATAATTCAAAAGAAAGGTGGAGTCTTCTGCGGTTAAATAAATTTTGGTTCATTTGATCCAACTTGTGAAAGATTAGAGTAATAATTTTGGTATACAGGTATTTGTATATACGTGCAATGTACAATTGATTAACTATGTATACACACTCTGACTTTCTTCTCTAGGAAAGCGCAAAAAGACGGACAAATGTTCAAATGTTCACAGGAAGGTATATATATATATATTTGTATGTCTATGGATTACATACGCACGTAAATTCCAGTTAGTTTTGAATTTTAAGCGTCGTATTAAGCAAGTTATTCCTCTCGAGCGTATATATTTCCTCCTGGCTGCATTAGCAATGAGAGATGTGTGAGTGTGTGTGTGTTTAATAGTGACACATCACATCACAAGCAGAGAGAAGAGTGGAATAGAAATTTAATGGAGGTCATGTGGAAGTTACACAAAGTCTTTTAGAGCATATTATTCACCTCAGCAGAGTCTATGTAACGAAAGGATGAAATCGTAACTTGTGTGTTTGTGTGGTGGCGATGGTGGTAGGATAAGTGGAAATTATTATTGTGTGAGGTGAGAAAACTGAATCGTTTTCCCCCACAGAATGTACCGTTCATGAAAAATTGTCTCATGATTTACTCCCATACTATATATTAGCAATCACTTATTCTGCAAAGACAAAACGAGTTGGTACAATGATAATCAGGCTTCATAGTACTCAAAGTTTCAAAGTTAGGAGAGAAGAAGCGGCGGCGGTTCAATTGTTCCTGGCGATGAATTAGTTACAGGTTTCCAAGAAATGTTTTAAATACATTAGAGTTTGTTTCGAATAGATTTGTTCCAAGAAGTGGAAGGCGCGACTAAAGGAGAGTATCCAAAGTACGTACATATTGTAATGGTTGCAATATACATCATGAGAAAAAGCAGGACTGTGAGTTGAGTGTTGGCATGAGATAGAGAGGCCAGAGGAATATTATTATTATTATTGTATATGATAACTTATAGAGTATTCATGAGAGAGCAAATTACAGAGAGAAGGTAATGGAGGAGAGACAAAAGGTTTATTCGTTTGAAATACTCCTCGGTCCCTTAGAAGAGTCGTGCAACAGCTGTATAACATGCTGCACTTCCGGAGCAAAAGTGGATGGACAAAGTAAAAAACTGACGGAACATCCTATTGCTCTGATCTATCTATCCATCCATCCGTTCGGCAAAAATTCATAAAAAAACTCATGGGAAAATTGTGTTTGTGTGGATTAGGCGTATCCTTACCTGTACACAAAACTGGATAGTACATATTCCTTCGGAGGTCCGATAACTTTTTAACATTCTTCACATGTTCATATCGGAATGGAGTGCGAGAGAGTGTGGAATAGAAACCAATGGTGGTGGTGGTAGTATATAGTAGCAGAATAATAATCATGGCAGAGACTTGAGTGATGTGTTTCGACTAAACAGGTCTCTTACGTAACAATACATATACATTTTATTCGTAGGTGGCAAGTGTGGCTTTAAGAAAATGAATGAATGAATAGAGAGAGAGAGAGAGGAGAGAGAGAGATGGAGAGCATTAAAGTTATATTCCTCCAAGTTTCATTCATCACTCGCTCTTCTGCTTGAGACAGAACAAATACCTTGCCATTATAATTTTGCAGGATGTCATAATATCACCATCATTCAAGGAGTTTCTCTCTCCCTCAGAATAAAACGGAAATGAGACCTGCTTGATTGTTGGAGAACGGTTAGTGTGTGTTTGTGTGTAGGTCTGCTGTCTGCAAGGTCTCTCTCAACATATTATATGTATATATTTATGTGTACATTTTAACTTCAGGTGAAGTCAGTCGAGGAGAGAAACTGACAGACACTGGACCAGAATAAAGTACATTTATTCAGTCTCGTATATACTACTTATGTATGTACGATAGTATTAAAAGTAGTAAAGTGGCAGTAGTGGTGATGTGGTTCTCGTGGTGGTATAATCTACGTTAGTTTTTACACTACATCATTGTCATTAAGTCAGAGTTACTCTTCAACAATACAAATCTAACGATTGGCTCAGGATTTAGTTTGTAGGTAGAGTAGTAAGTAGCGTATTGAATAAAAAAGTATTTGTTCATGGATATTTGTGTAATATTAAGAAGAAGTGTCTGCGAGAGTGTCTCTATTCTTCCTTTCCATTGGAAATCGTTGCTGTATCGTTATAGTCTCATTTTGAGATGATGGCAATTCAATAGTTTTATCACCTACACATGAATTGAACCGTGAAATCAGAGATGCTGGTAATGGGCAATAAAAGTTTCATTTGCACATACTTCTCCACCACCATATCGACCCTTTATATGTTTTTACACTTCCTCTGGATCGGATTTCGTGTCACTCTCGTGATGAGCTACTAACTATATTCACGGCAGACGAAAGAACTAAATTATTTCTCATGTTAGCTCAGCATAAGATTTGATTTTAATTTGCAATCTCTTCCGGAGAAGCAACCACGTCGGTCGTATTATAGAAAGTTCGCTCCTGAATTAATTAAGTAATTTATCATTGGTTTCTAGTTATGGAAGTTGTATTAATTGGTTTCGTTGTTTTTACTTCCAGATTTTACTGCGTATGAAGCGAAATATGGAACTCGAGAAGAAGCAATCCAATTGTAATTGAACTTCGAAGGCATTTTCTCCGAATGGCACTTGAAGAATTCACGGGTGGGTTTTTGAGTTGCCCGTGATTCTCACGTGCCGTACGAAGTGGATGACCGAGGCATCTTGAGGAGTTGTCATCACGTCTTGAGCTAAAGTGGAAGAGATGCTGATGATATTGTGGTTCAGAAGTTCTCACTCAGGAGAGTTTTATCAAAAAACGTGCAGGATCGGATTTGAAGGAGAATTTGAAGGCTGTGGAGAGAGTGACTTAATAGATCATCATGTTGGGGATGGATGGAGGGGGACACAAAAAAGTTTCATCTCCGTCACGCTGTCGTGATCAAGAGATGGGAAAGAAAAAGGCATTAAAACAGTCACACTAACACAAAAGATTTTGGATTGAGATGATGAGGTGCATCACCACCATTCTTGCTGCCGTTTCTCATGACGAAAGAACGAATTATTCTTAGCCATCCCAGCACCTGTCATATGTATATACACGGACGTACTTACATAAAGAGGCAGGTACATCATCTACAACACTAATAACGTCTCTCAAGTAGTTTATCCCCTCACTCGTCTTTTTGTGACCTTTTTCGAAAACCGAAAATAATAGATTTGACTCCGTATCTTCACACACACAGTCTGTCTCAAGTCACACTCTCTCGTACTAGATAAGATTCTTTTTCGCCAACAGGAGCTACGCCTGGACACTCTCATGAGACTTTTCAGACACTCAAAATTAGACCCATTCATTCATTTGTATCCTTCCTTAGATTTTTCACCCAGACTCTCTCGTCTTTTTCCTCTTTGAGGAACTCTGGATTTTTTCGAAACACGATTTTTAAGGAGAGAGTGAGAGAGTTGCAGGATTTCGCTGTTATATATCACGAAAAGAACGATGCTAGAGGTATCCGTATAGTCCGTACAAGTCAGCTAACCACATGCCGACATGAAATTCCTTCCGTCTCTCTCTCTCTCAGTCAATTTGCAGGCGTAGGAAAAAAGCACAAAAGAAACGCATGAAAACAAATTTTGATGAGATGTTGCCGTGCAGCGAGTCCGCCTATTTTTTACTTCTTATCTAAATACTAAATCCTAAAATTGAGCCTTTTTGTAACATTTGCATGCAAAACGTGAATATTCTTCGGTGGTGCCACTGCACTGCAGTTATTCCCGTCTTGCTGGGAGAGGACAGCTCATTTCATTCTCCATGCTCAGCCTGCGTGTAGGAAAAATAAGCGATTGATTGAAGCTGAAATGTTTATGGAGGAATTTCGATTCAGTCGATTCCGTACTTTCCGTACTAAATATCTTCTTTTTTGGATACACGAGGAAGAATTAAACTCTGTATTAGTTAAATAATACAGAATGATTAGCCTACGCAGGTTTCTCGTACCTTAAGGCAAGTATTTGGAAAGATGGCACTTTAGTGATTTTGTCATGCACCGAAAGGCCATGTTGGGCGGATGATAGGACGTTTTGTTACAATGGAGAACAGGATGATTCATTATGAAATGAAATTCAATTTTTTCTACAATCACCACCGGCAGCTTTCAATTTACTGATGTCATTGTCACCTGCAAAAGCCTCTATGACTGAAACTATTGAATGAAGGCAAGCTTCTCAAACTTAAATAGAATCGGAAAGGATCCGGTCTCTCTGCTTCTGAGTAAATTATCGATTCAATATTTCGCCTCGCGATAATCAATAGCTACTTCTCACTGATTGTCAATTTTTCATGCAACCAAATAGCAATTTCTTTGGGCGACGTAGAAAAACAACCATTTTCTGCACAAAAAGGCCTGCCAAGGAGCGCATAATGGGATTGTCAAGGGAAATTAGTCATCTTTTATGCCTTTTAAGCGTTTCAGCTAGCTCTGACACTTGTATACTTTGCTAGCTCTTTTTTACTCGCTAGTGGTAAGCATCACTTCCGGTCGACTGAAGGTTTTTCGTTTGTCTACGTTTCTTGGAAATACTCAGCCATCTCCGAATACGTCGCTCACAATGAAAAAGTATACAGACACAGCTCTCAAGAGGAAACTCTCTGGATAAATGTTTATCATCATAATCATCCTCACTTACCTGTACTTATCCTTGGCACTGGAAGAATTCACAGATAGTGTTATCGAATCGTGGGTTCCCTGGTGCCAAAGATATCTCTACGGGTGGAACAACAAGCAGCAAATACACACACACACACAGCATGGACAGAATTTGCAGTTCACACAAGAAACTCCTTTTCTACAGAGAAATTGTTTCAATAATGGACATTCCGCTCACACGTATTTGGATGTATGGCAGCTAAGTCGTCTTGAGTTTTGTTCGACATATCTCTCTGAAGAAGTAAGTCATTCTCACACCAAGTTAATGTTGTGTAAGTATGATAAATAAGTTTCCATTGTAGAGTATATAAAACAAAATATATTGCATTGTGTGTGTGCACGTTTAATTCATAATAAACTCTGTCGCTAACAGACATGTAAATTAACTCTTCGTAATTTTTTCATTGTCCCCTTCAGCATTTCACGTCATGTTGTCATATATGCTGTGATTAAAATGCTCGTTATGAAGAATACACTTTTCGTCGTGTGTGGAAGAAAATAAGACAATCCAGTAATGATTTTTACAATATGAGAGTGTATGGCAAATGGAACGGAACAGTTGTCTGTTATCCTAAGGTGAAGATTACAAATAAGAACGAAGAAAAGTTCATTAAATTTCAAAAGATTTTCACGTTTTCACGGGTATTTTTATTTTGCTGTGTCTATAATTTTGGCAAGCTAAGAGTTTAGAATGTAGCACTCATCCTTACAACAAATATCTTACATGAGTTTACAGTAATCGTTCTATAAAAAGACGAGTATAAATATGTTCTATACTAAAAAGTATATTCACGACGGATAACAATTTAAGTACAAAATGTATAGAAAAAGACAGGTGGAAAATGCATTTTCATGTGCTTACAAACCTTTAGAAACATATCAGTCTCATATTTTATTTCAGCACAGTGCCAGCAAACCATTACTCAAAAGTAGAAGGACTAGAAATATATATTATTATACACCTCAACTTGGCAGACAACAAACTTTGTTAAACATGTTTACGAAGTAGTCTTCTATCTCAAATTGTTTTTCTTTTAAGTTTTTAAAGGAAAAACTCAAAGTTTCAAGTCTTGTTAAAAGCAGTGAGAGATGGAAATCTATTTTGAAGTAACATGGATTGATGTCTAATGAGAAATTACAAACGTGGTTTTCAGCAAAAGTTCATTCTTGCTTCTTAAAGCAGAGTATATATGGCTCAGTGAATAAAATTCACGAAAGTTCAATTGAAGGCTTATAGTGATATTCGTAAGTTCTGATAAGGTTGGAGCTAACTTATATAAGCCTGTACGTTATGTAATACTTACATAAGATGAATGTTCTGTGTGGCTATATTGTATCTTGTCTCAATTAGTGACACTGAGAGACGATACGTAAAACAAAGAAACAACTTTTTCTCACTAAAACTACCCAATGACCCGCTACAGAAATCGTATTCTGCTGTTGCAAATGTAATAATATTGTTTTCAACGAACGAAACGGAACTAATAAACATTTTGCGATAACGACTAAATAACTACGTGGTTTATATACGCTTAATAATAAATATAGTTAACTATATCAACGGGTTTTCAATCTTAGACTACACTACAGTTTGAGATCAGTTTTTAATTGGCAGGCCAAAGCTGCTGTGATGATGATTTACTAGAGATTGCTTGCATTCTTTCCAAATCGCAGGAAATGTCTTCAAGGGCTTGGAGGATGGTTCTGAATGGTGGTCTATTGGCTGGCTGTGCTTGGAAACACATCTTCATTAAGTCATACACTCTCGGTGGACAACTATCTGGAGCTTGGAGGACACTTCCATCTTTAATGTACTTGACTACTTCTTCGTGTGTCATTCCGTAGTATGGCTGCAGAGCAAGACTACATAAAAATGGATAAGACATGTTACAAACTAGATTAAACTTGTTTTTCATTCAGATTTGAAATAGGTTTACCTGAATATCTCCCACAAACAAACCCCATAAGCCCACACGTCCGACTCCACTGTGTACTTGTTGTACAAAATACTCTCAAGCGGCATCCAGCGAATTGGAATAGCATCGTCGTCTTGTCCTTTGTAATAGTCCTAAAAATAATTTTATTAAATTTGTAATAATAAGATAGTTCTAGTAATAATTGACTGGCCTCTTCACATCTATTTAGGTTAGTTTAAACTATCCCGATGAAAGAGGATATTTCCTACCTGAAGGTAAATTTTCTGAGATAATCCAAAGTCAGCTATTTTGACCGTCATGTTCTCGTCAATTAGGCAATTCCTGGTCGCTAGATCTCTGAAAGAGTAAAAAGCTTCATTAAAATTCCAATTCTTTAGCAAACCAGAAAAAAAGACTACAAGATCGAGTGATTATTTTACCTATGAACAAACTTTCTATCAGACAGGTAAACCATTCCAGAACAAATTTGCCTTGCAATCCACAGCATATCCAAATGAGTCAGACGAACATCTCTCCAGACATCTCCATTAGAAGAGAGCGTGTTAATTGTCCTGTAATTACTTGAAGTGCAAGACCGGAGGAATTCATTTAAGTCACTGAGTCCCATGTATTCTAGAAGGAGACACATAGGTTTTCCAATGGCACAGACGCCCAGCAATTTAACGATATTCGGGTGGTCGAATTCAGCAAGAAGACAAGCTTCACGTTCAAAATCAGATTGTAAGTCTTCCGTAGCTTCTTCTTTCAACATCTTAACTGCCACCATTGTAAATTCTTCTGTTTTCAAAAGTCCAGGTGCTTTAGCCTGTAAAGGTTTTCTCATCAATAATTTGAAGCTCTGAGTTTGCAAAAACTAAGTCTAAGTGTGATTTTGTTTACCAAAAAGACCCTCCCAAAGGCTCCTTGTCCTAGATCTCTTATGTATATAATATTATTCCTGGGAAACTCCAGTTTTTCCAGCTTGGGATTTAAACTTATTCCATGTCTATGATAGGAAGCATTGTTACCAAGCTTGTCCAAATCGATTTCCACGTCCTGCTAGCATGTTCCAATCATTGCAATCACACATTCGATCAGTCTCTTATCTCCACATAATAAAAAGTACGATTACCTGAGTAGCTGCTCTATCATATCCAGTTGGACTCCGGGGCTTTTTTCTCGTAGAGGCTATGCATGCAACGCACATGATTACCAGTGAGATAAGGACAACTACTGCAATTGCAGCGAGTAGAATAAATTCCTGGGTATGGATGAAAGCTTGGATGTCCCATTCCCAAAAGTTTGTGTCAGACTTCGTCTGAACCACTGTCACCTCCTCGAACTCTTGCTCGTTGATGCCGATGTCTAAAAAAAGTAGAAATTATGCATATGAAACTCTATACTCTATTGGGATTCACATAAGTCTCTACTGTATAGAGATCTGGTATTACCACACGGTGGAATGTCACAATGCTGCCATCGAACATTAGGGTCCGTGGTGTAACACCAAGGACGTGGCTCCTCTCCCCCAGCGTTCCGACAGTAATTTTCACTGTTGTGAATTTCCTTGAAAACTGGAGGAGGTCTGTTATGAGTGTGTGGCTCTTGACTGTCCCAGCGTTGACAGGGAATGCCGTATTTTGTCGTGCTGACGTTTCCTTGATAAAATCTCCCACGTCCCTTATAACAGTCATCTGTGATACACAGAAAAGTTTGATTAGTTTATGATACTTTTAGTTGAGGCAATAAAAATATATGAACTCACATGTGATTTCCTCCGCAGGCATATCGGTTAACTTGGCTTCAGAGCAGGGTGAGCTGGTATCATTAATCTTTGGTAGAATGTCGCAATTCGGAAGCCGGAAATGGCCACGTGCTTTAAGGTTAATGCCTCTCTGATTGTTGTCTTCAAGAAGAGCCCATTCCCTATAGCAAAACGATGACTTCACTGCAATACAATCTTCATAACACAATGGAAGTCCTACTGGATCCCATCCTCCTTTGAGCAAGCACTTCGGAAAAGCATATGCACACAAAAGTTTCTAAAATGCAGAAAATAAAAAAAATACCTACATGATTAGAGTCTGAAACCAGTTATAGGTGAATTTGAATCTGAATCTGTGTTACCTCTGCAGCAGTTCGACATGGCTCATGAAGTCCGAAGATAATCTCGTTCCATAGTCCATCAGTAATTTGTTCGTTTATGACTCCTCCAGCGTTTCCGAGCGTATTGTTGATCCAAAACTGCCTGTGAATGTGAGCTTGGCAAATTTTTCCATTGTAATAAGCACACTGTCCAGTGGGAGGTTCTCGAAATTTTAAGTCGTCATCTTGAGCTGGCGAGGGAATGTTGGTCACTTGGAGATTAAACTCTTTCATCGCCTTCATTGTTCCGGTTATTACTGAATTCGACGCTTCACATGTAATTTTCGTTGAAGCAGTTGCATTTGTGATACGCAATGATGATATTGCTTTAGGAACAAACGATTTGTTAGGTTCTTGAGACGTCAACTAGAAATTTTAATATAGTTACACTTAATTGAGTTCAACATCAGAAATCCGATTCAGTCCACTTTGTGCTTTAATTAAATGTACACAACTTACCTCCACCATAGTCTGAACAATTTCTTCCGCTTCATTTCCAACCTGTGACATTAAAAAAATTATTACCAGATCAATATAAAGCATATATAGTAAAGGCAATTAACTCACTTCTTTCCCGTCCAAAAGCCATCTGACAGAAGGCAACGGATCTCCTTTGGCAGAACATTCAGCATCAAAACGATTTCCCCAAGGAACGGAACTATCCACTGTGTGCTTGTAAATGTCGACAGCAACTAATCAAAATATTACATCATTAAAACGCCTGGTAATTCTAATGATGTCGAATTATTACGCAATACATTTAAATATTTGACAAGCACCTTGAACTCGGAGATAGGCCCAATGCGTATTAGTGGTTTTGGTAACTTTAGAATCATCAACTTTGACTGAGCATTGATAATAACCCTCGTCTTCTTTCCGAACAGTGTTAAATACCAAAGGACCTGTCTCTAGTATTTCAATTCTGTCGTCGATTGCATCCCGTACCAACTCCCGATTCGGTTTCGTAAACCAAACATACTTCACTTGGTCTCCTTTGGCTGAGCAATTCAACACAGCTTCCTCTCCTTCTATGGCTGTTACATTTGTTGGAACTGCAGTGATAAGGGAGCCTATTATCCAACACAATGTAAATTATGCAAACACAAATACAATT
>Ga0194135_10002164_pt1 | contig 11897 bp, 5 predicted proteins | sample LitLau_LLRF_2013_FD_134024 | JGI IMG/M metagenome (GOLD analysis project Ga0194135, IMG submission 134024) | Freshwater sediment microbial communities in response to fracking from North America - Little Laurel Run_MetaG_LLRF_2013 (version 2) | ecosystem: Environmental > Aquatic > Freshwater >... | reverse complement strand
GAATTTTAAGTGAGAGTCTTTGAATAAAGTTCAACACTCATCCCATACTTTCTCCAAAATCAAAATTTTATAGCGAGTAGGGATTTAATCCCAATCTTCCATGGAGAGCAGTAGCAGCATATAAAATTCATGGGTGAGTACAAAAATAAGATTCTAATTTGTGTAGCCAAAAGCCAACATCCAAAAAGCGATGAAAATCATATTATCTGAAACTAGCAAAACCTAAAAAAAAAATGTCGTGCACGTTCGTTTTAATCTTAGCTGCCTTGAAATGAAGGTTTTTAAGATTTATTAGTTTTGTACAGAATGTATTGACAAAATTCTTACCTTTCTCTTTCCATAACTTTCTCTCAGAGATAATAACGGTTCAGCTCGGCTCTTCTTATTGGCTAAGTTGGAACTCATACAATCGGGACATTATAAAATTTTGATTAGTATTGTGTTTGTCAATTCCGAGAATAAATTTTATTGTAAAAATTGGGCCGTCATGTCTAGACGCAGCCTGTTTATCATATAGTCATAGTCATAAGACTAATATCATTTCAAAGCCCATGTACCTTATCATTATCCATCCTCCATTTTAGTGTTTCTAGCTTTGGAAATTATGAGGTCCTTATCAAACGCTGAACCCCCGCCCGACTATTGACTGACTCAAATGTTTGCATTTGAATGATTCAACTATCCGTTCAACTCGGCAGGCGAGAGTGACTATAGAAATTCTTATAGTCTTTTCACATTGTCATTGTTCGTTCGTGTCCTGCTGCTCAACATTCACCTAAAACTTAATTATATGCTTGCATCTACAATCCTGAGCATTGGCTTGTCTTGGGTCGCCCGTTCCTGCTCCGTTTCGGCGACATGAGGAGAAATCCATAATTGGAAACAGTTGCTGCTCATGTCATCGTGTTTGAATAACGATCATCCTGCTTCTATTTTTTTCTTCTGCTTTGGAGGGACAATGAAATCGATGGTTCCACCAAGTCCACCTGGAGAAGAAGTGAATAATCCATAACTGGTTCAAGTATTGTCTGAAATTGGCTTTGAATGGGCTCGGAAAGAACGGATACTGCAATTCTTCTTCCAAGCATTGTATTGCTATCTTCAAGTCTAGCATGGGATCTACAAAAAAATAATTCCATTGAACCGGGGCTTCATGAAATCTCGCCGGTTGGATTTTTAGCGATTAGAGACTCCGGAACTTGTTTTTCTTAAAAATGTAGGTGTAGACGCTAAATGAGCGTGGGAAAGGAGACCAAGTGACCCCTGTCTCAGTCAGTTGTCCAGTTGATGATGAGTTCCGTCCGTGGCATTATCAAAGGAAAAAGGATGGGCTGGTGTAAGGAGGCATCTTTAGTTGACACTCGCTCCGAAACCGGGTAGTAGTTCAGCTTCCTCTCGGGTAAATTGGTATATACCATCCATCCAGAGCAACCAGTTTTCTTATTTTTATTTGCCAAGACCACCTGACGCATTCATCGCTCCGCCGTTGAGAGTCGTGATGAAGAAGACGGGTCCGGTCCCAGAACTATTTCCTATGGTTACAGTTACCGGTAATGATGGGAATCCGAAACAAGCTCATTCTCCAAGAATTAAAAAGTGTTTAAAAAGTTTGTTCTATACCATCGTGGGATTTAAAAATTCAACCACCACTCCTAACAAATGGAGTTTTGGGAATTGGATTTTTAGATCACCATTGAAAGTCATCATATGATTATTTTAAGAAATTGAAGTTTGCCGTCACCAAATGAACTCCGAGTTCCAAAGAGTCGAAGGGGATATTATTATATTTCCAAATTAACTGGAAATGTGGGTTTTCTTGTTTTCTTTTAACACCAAAGTTTAAGACAGCGTGCACATTTTTATTTCAGAATTAACTCCGTAAAACTTATGGGAGAAATGATCCAATAAAAATAATTTCCAATTATAAATCAGCATTAATGACTATTAGAACAAGATTGACGAAATTTCCTATTCTTTGATTTAATCAAAACCAAGTAGACTTACATAATAAAACTAAGGAAAGGATTCAACTGCAGCTATTTCTATTCTAACCTTACAAGTAATATTTGGAGTATTGTTAATTTAGATTGATATTTATATAATTTCAGAAGTTAATCTTCCCAACGCCCAGACCTGAGATCGAAAACTGTGAATTATCCAAGCACCAATCACAAATTTCTGGTCTCAGGGAATGGAAATCGGGAAAGACGGTCTCGGATTAAACAGATGGAAGTATAGGCGAGGATAATGTTGGTTCTAGTTTTTCCACGTTTTAAAAGTTTTCTGAAAACAATTATATTATAGGTTGCATATATTTTGGGAACACACAAACCTTAGATTCAAAAAATATACAAAGCTTCGAAGGAAAGCGGAGCAGGCAACAGGAGGAAGTCAATTCTTTGCCCTTTCAAAAAATATTTAATTTGAAACTATTTAACTTCAAACCTAATAAATGCAATGAAGAACTGAACGCTTAAAAAATGTGTTTAATAACTAAAATGTGAATAGATAAATACAAGTTCAGTTATTTCCTAAAATTGTGACTATGCCTTGAATTGGAATGCATCTCTCATAGTATTGAATGTAACTTACAAAATGGAAGAGTCGATTTATAGTAAGGCGGCTCACCACAACGTTCAAAATATGAAGAAGCACTTTTCACGGTGCGGTGTAGAAAGGTTATTAGAATTGGAAAATAAATTTTCCCACTACAGCCGGTGACTGTGGACTGTGGAGAGTAGGAAAGCTCGGGATCCTTTCCCTGGCCGTTCCCTCCTCTCACAAACTGACTTGGTTTTCTTGACTTTGATAGAGATATGAGAGGTTAAATTGCGAAGGCAAGACTTCTATTTGCTTGGTACTTTATTATTGGCAAAAAAAAATCGAATGTGCAAAAAGTAACATGGAAATTACTGCTGGTGGAATCCGACAGAGTTACTACTGGGTGTGGGCTAAAGTGCAAGTGAACATCCCTCTTCTATTTCTATTGTATATCCATGTGGAGATTATGTAACGATAGCGACCACGGAGAACTGGGCAAAGACGTCTCTTTATAGTCTCTACATACACCACCAACCACCCGCATCATCATCCTCCGACTCCCTCAAAATCCTTCTTCCTTTCCAGGCTAATTTTTTCCAAAAAAAAATTTTGAGTTCGGCATGACGCTTGGAATTGATGAGCCACGTAGAAAATCTCTAGGACCAGAAATTCAAGAGGCAACTTCCATTATATAGATGAATCAGAATTATTTAATTTATTGTCACGAGCCATCGGGAGGAGTTCTTTCAAATTTAACAAAAAATCGGATCCAACTTTGTATTGCAATTTACAAAATGGCTGGTTTTCAGGCTTTCTCCGAACCTTCCCTATACATAAGTAAAAATCATTCTGCGTTATTACTCAAGACTTTATATAAATCTTGTCAGAATCATGACGGATTCAATTCTATTATTGTTTATTATCATCAAGAAACGGCTGAACCAAACAAATAAACCCAGCAGAAACAATCGTAAAAACGTCTAGACTATACAAGGCTAAAGCTGAAACTATTAGCTAAATTTACTTGGGAAAATTGACCACGTCAACTCCAATCCGTCGTATATTCCCACCTTGTTTTGTTAATTTAATCCGACTGTTATTATTTGATAACAAACAAAATTCCAATCCGACAATCATTGACGATCTCGTGAGACTTTCAAATTAAGTTTAATTTGTAATAAGGTAATTTTTTTTGCTATATAAAATTCCTTTTTAATCAGTCTAAAGTGAATACTAGCACACAATCATATGAAACCGTTTCTAGTTTTCTATTTTAAAGGTCCATAAATTGATTTAGACGTACGGGTGACGAGACTCTAAGAAAGTTAGCAAGTTGTACAGTTTCATCCTTCGGGAATGCTGTCGTTCTCAACTATACAACCCACTACCTCACACAGAGACCGTCAGGCAACGTCCTTTCTAATTAATTAGGGATTAACTTTAAAAAATAGTAGATAACTTAAACAGGACTGGAGAATTGGACTAATAAAAATTAATACAGGAAGCCAAATTATAAATACAACGAAAATAACAAATTACAAAGAGCAGAGACAACTGGTGACACCGAACAAATTGCACTTTCGGATTCTGTTACCATTTGACGTCTTGCTTCCCCACATGACGCTGCTTGTAACTTTCAACTTTTACCCGTCCCACTCAACTTGTGAACGTAAAATGGCTGCACAAGATCAGTTTTACGGGTTTCAGTTAAAAGTTTAAGGCAAATTCGTTTGAAGAAATTGCATTTGAAAACTGATGTAGACATCGGTGAATTTTGAGGAGGCGAAGAGTAAGATGGGATGAGAAGATGGGATCCGATTTCTTCTGTGATACTAATTGTGACATCCGAAGAGCTGGTTCAACACGGAAGGGTTAAACAATTATCCTCAGCACGGGCCACTTAATGTGCTCCTCCTTTGTCCCTGGATCCCTTCCGTCTTTAACCCTCCAGAAGGCAAAGGAAAAGGGTTGAGCGGTGTCTGGCACGGGTCCCTTCATTACCTGCAAGGAAACAGAGGAAAAGGGTTAAAATTGTAATGTGATCATGTCTCAATCTAATTTAGAAGGAAACTGAGGCATATTTGCTGTGAGAAACTTTTGTTACAAGCCAAATAAAAACCCAGTCTGAGAGCTTAAACAAAGTAGACAGGCACGAACCAAAATCAAGAAAATGGGGAAATGATCACCGCCTCTCTCCAACCAACCACTTAAAGCTTAACAAGACTCGAAAGCTCAACCCCTTTCTTATCTTTCCCAAGATTCAGAGACTTCCCAGCCAGAGATATTCATTGGGGGAAGAAGGGAAACTTGGGATGATGCGAGGAAGGAGTGAGTCAGGCTACCTAACCGACCGGCGGACTTTCTCCCACTGAAACTGAACTCTCAGAGAGAGGTTGACGCCTTGATGCTGCTGCTATGACAGGGACGACGATGCGATGCGATGTGATGTGGTGGATTTCGGCTATGTGGATGCGGATTTAGTTCACCAGGAAACTTGAACAAGAACGTAAGGAGGCGGAGGAAGAGGAGACAAAGGCATCCGCAACCAAATACCTTTGAAAGGCTCATTGGCATTGTTAACCTTTGATCAAAAACTTAAGCTCCTATAACTACTAAAAGTCTTATCGAATTGTCAATAAATTGGAAATATGCATACATTGTATCAGGGAAGATGGTACTACCTGCAACTGCTACGCCACACATTGCTCATGCAATGCTCATAAGCCAAAAGGAAACTTTATAATTCCAATCGCCTAGATCACAGCTTACAAAATAAGAAAGACCATAAATTCTCAAATTTAGAATCAAAAGTCAGTTAGAGTGAGAAAGATGTGTGATGAATTTCCTTCTTGAAATGAATGGACGATTTATTTTCATTTGAAAATGCAGTAGGATACGCTTTTCAGTAATAATGTCTTGGACAATCCCTTTATACGCAAAGAATATCAAGGCCCATCCCATGAAGCTAAGCGTCTAAATTTAACAATCCAAGAAAAATTAAAACTTAAAAAAGCTTTCCAACATTATTCATTCACAATTTCCAAAAAAAAAGTGTTCAACTCTCTCCTAGGCAAGAATTCGACCTTCGCTGAATAATACCCTTTGAGAATTGCTATACAAATGGTGTAATTCTTTGTTTTGCAAACAACCAGAAGGAGAATCCAAACTTGTCCTCGGATTAAATTTTTGTCGTTTAATGAAAGGCGCTTATTGATTCGGTTTTGAATGAGGCAGGAACGGCATAATGGAAGAACTCCAAAAGTTCGAGAGGAGGGCAGAGATTCCGACTCGGAAACGCGTACAGCAGTCAACTCTCTACCGCCTCGCATAGGAATATAAATCGAAACAAAAGTTCAATACTATTTTTCGGGTTTGACAGGGTGGCCGGCCGTTGGAGGCAGAATATCGGAGCGGACTCAAGTCTAACCCTTACACGTGCCCCATTCTTATTCGGATGTGGAATAATCAGACAAAAAAGTATGATAAAGCATTCGGCAGACAGACATAGTAGAGAAAAAGAGGTGAAGGAAGAAGGGGAATGCTCAACGCTCGTGCCTTCGTTCAAAGGGGTTGGAAAAGCCTTGACGACGAAAAAGGGCTCAAAGGTGTTCCGTGTGTGTCCCTTGAAAGCTAAAACTGCTTAGGAGGAAGCGGGCAGATTTTTTTTTTATCGGATAAGTTCCGCAACTGCTCCCGGCAGTCCGTTCTCCTTCACCTCATGTCAAACAATCGAATTGGATGGAAACTCCCGTTTCATGTGAGGAGATCATATATAAGGGATGAGGGAAAGGACAGGGAAATGGGAACCACATTCTAACATATAGACAAATCTTTTTAAGGGAACATTTTAGCTGAACCCGTTCGTTCACCATCCTTCGGTTCCTATTATGGTTCCCCCGATTGTTGAAAAAAAAAGTTTAACCCAATCAATCCCTTTTGGCTTGTTACGTTCGGTTTTGGGAAGGGATCCGAATCCCACTTGAATCCAAACCTTAAAGACACACGGCGGCTCCTGGTAAAAAAATCCCTACGTTCCCTTTTGAATCGTCTAACTTCGAAAAATCCTCACACATGGAATGGGTTAAAAGGAAGTGGGGATTCACTTGGAGTCTTGACATGTCGAAATTCCAGGCAACTCGAAAGGTGTATCCATTGTTCTGGTGGAGCTGAGATGTGATGAATGGGATTATGAATGAATATTCCTAAAATGCCCAAGCTTTGATTAGCAACAGAATTTGAGATGAAAGAAGGAAATGTGTTTTAGAAAAATCCACCAAAAAATGTCACGTTGATATACGACATGCAGAAAGCAAGCAGCAAGGGTATTTTACTCCTTTCAGGGCCCAATCCTTTTTCGGTATTCGATTGCCATTCGATTACTTTGACAATAATATTTCTCCACGCTCCAGCGTACAGACCCGCGCGTTCCAATAATAAACCCTTTTTTGTTAGTAAAGTAACTGATTATTCCAAGTAGGGATCTGGGACAAAGGGGCGCGTGAGGTAGGGATGGACTTGGGTAAAGGGTATTGGTATTGGGAAAAGCAGATGCAGAGAGCCCAGTGCATATTCATTCGGATTCAATTTCGATATTAAGAGGCAGCAGGACCCGTGAAAGTGAAAATTAAACCCATTGATGAGGGAACAACTGGAGAAACTCGATCGATCAAGAAAGTCTACTAGGTTGGGTGTTGGGATTGGGTTGAAGACATTTTCCGAACTCATTTCGAGGGACAACTTTCCGTGCAGACTGCGGACGGACAGACTCCAAAGGTTCAAAAATCCTCTCCAAGCGTTTTTGGTTTTAATATTTAAGAGCCTTGCTTCCTGTCATCAGTGGTAAAAAAACGCAGATGATGGAAAACTCTTCACTTCTCATTCACGTTCACTACTCTATTATTCCTTAAATATAAGAAAAGAAAATTCAGAATTGAATCGGTTAATGGAAAAATGGTGAGGTTCGGCCGACGCTACCGCAATCCGGGTCTACGATTTCCTGAGACTGACGCACACCGGGCGATAAGACACGAAGAATAGGAAACTCTTTTTCTCCGAGTTTGATGAAATCCTAAACCATTTAAAATCTCTTAAAAGAAGGAAGCTATCAATGTCTCTTTTCTGGTCTTATAAAGGGGTTCCTTCCCTTAAATCTCTTCATCTTACTCGAATAGAAAAGGCTCAAGTCTAAAAATAAGTCCGGAGCGAACCCTTAAACATAAACTTGTATGAAAACAGAACAGACTCCCCCGCAGGGCTCCGGGGGGACGACGGACTCTGTGTCCAATGGAAAAGTCTTCTTCTTTCTCACTGATGTGGTTCCTTGGAGATTTAAAAAGCATTTCCTTTGGGGGAGATCTGTCAGCAATTGTCATAGTCACGTCTGATGGAATTCTTGCCTGGGCCTGTCTACCTTTGCTTGGGACCAGAATTCACTTTACGGTGATTCTCAATGCTCCCATACAGGAGAGAATATGGAAATCTTAAAGTTATTGGATCATAAAGTAATCAGACAAGGTGAGTTTACAAGGGAAGGTTCCAAGTTAACACTAAAATCCTTTCAAATGGAAAACGCAAGTAATATTACATTGTAAGCTATAAACCATTGTGTATGATTTCAAATTTCAACTCACCGAATGCAGAGTCGCAGCGGAATAGTTCAACTAATGTACTAATGAAACGACTTACAATCTCCCGTCCCAAGCACTGATGAATAAGTACTGGAGAAGGTCTAAGACGGAAACTAGTAGTGCTTGCTGAAGCTGATGAGAGTGGAGCGCAGCAGTGCACTGCTAGTGAGAATTCCCGTGTCGCCCGTCGGAGCGTTGGAAGAAGAGTGGGAGAAACTTGGACGAAGTGTCTCCTCAAAGATCCCGAGATTCCCTCAGCCAGGCATCTATTTGGCGGAAATGAAGGTTCCCGGAACCTTTGGCTTTGGATAAACACTTTAAGGCTCAATTAGGAACCAAAAAATGAAATGTTATCACTAAAATCCCTCCTATTATTACTTCCTGCTTCCCCACAGCTCCTATTTACATGGTTTGAGGTTTTAAAAAATCAGAGGAAGGAGCCTTTATTTGTGATGAGAAAAAATACAAAGTAAGGAAGTTGGATGAATAAAGGAATGGATCCCTCCATAATTCGCATATCGATACTGTTTTCACACGATTCCCAAAATAATCAAGGTTCCCAGGGAAGACAAGCTGGAAAAATACTTCCGATTCATCTCCACTTTTTTAATCTGACGAAGGGAATTTTTTAAGGTAACTTTTTAGAGAGGGGGGTACCGCGGAAGAAAGGGGATCCTTCATTTTTTTGGCACCTGCATTTTTGAAGAGACGGAACGCGGAGAAGTGTATTTTTTTAGAAATGAAAAAAGGCATTACAATCCGGATCAAAAAGGAGGACAGGGACTGAAGGTTAAAAAAGAGAATCAAAAGCCCTCAAATTCGTACGCACCTATATTTAGAGGATGGCAAGTTTTTTAACAGATCGTGGGAATCTTGGGACTTTTCTATTTTCCACCTTCATTGGGTAAGTTCCAGAGAATTAACCAACGATAAATCTTTAAAATCTTTCAAGGATTGAATAGAATATGAATTTATAATAACAAAAAAAAAGAAGTACGGGGAATGAATTGACGTCTTGTCTTGTAGAATGGGATTTCCGGTTCAGCAACTGTATCCGTCCTCAAAAGGAATCAGGAAATTCTCCTCGGATCGTACGAAAACCCAAGTTGAGGATTGAATTTTAGAGAAAACAATTATACGGTGCTTTTTAAGATTAAAATTTTAACAGAAATTCAAATTGGGAAGCCTCTTGTCGACGCCCTCTTTCCTCCGCCATGCCTCTCCAGTTGAATAATTTAGATGCTTTCACTTTCAACATCGCACCCAGCCTCAGAATAGTTATAGAGTTTCTGTTTCTTTTCCAATTATAATTCGAACCATTTATATAGACTTATTAAATGGTGACAGCAGAGTGCTTGTATTGGACGCCTTTGTTTGGACAACAGAAAGGTGGTTCACGAGTGCCGGAAACTTCGTTCTTTCCAACCACGGAATTTTTAATTTCTATTTAGGGAGAAAGTAGAGGCAGAGGAGCATCGTTAATTTGTAGAATCCCATCAGAACTTGAAAGCGGTATACGCTGGACTCAAGACTAAGTGAGCTAAGATATAAAAGATATAAATCGAAATAGGAACCATTCCTGTATAATTACACTCTGCGGAAAGAAAACTGTTGTAATTAATCCCTACTCCCCGCGTGTGGGTGACACGGACAAGGCAAAGGGATGGGGGAGCCATTCTCTGATGTGTGGAACAACCGCAACCAACCGAGCTGCCACATTCTGCTCAATGTCAATCAATTCTTTATTTCATTGGAATTTTCTAAAGTCCAACCTTACCCTCTCAGTCAGTCCTCAGATTCACTATCCAGAAGCTTTTACGCGTTTATCCCCATCCCCTCAAATAAATTAAAATGTTCGGATTCCGCTTGACGAAAATCCCTTCAGAAGATTACGACGACGGAATCCTAAAAATAAGAACCTGGGTCAAGGTTTACCGTTTAAAAAGAATGTGGGATGAGATTGACTTGTGATTTTGCTGGAAAGACCAAAAACAGGAAAGGAAAATAGTAATTAAGGAAAGGAAACTCTTGAAGGGGACCCAAAAATAAGAAAACTTTTAAGTCTCTCTGATCTCCTCGTAACGGGAACTGACTTTTCAAAAAGGTTCAAAGACCTTTGACAGAGGTAACTTACTTTCTCAAGGGAACAAGTTCATACGGACGTTTTGGAGTCTTGACTTTTACAACCACCAGCAGCGTCTCCTCGTATCATTTCCTCATCTCCATTTTTGGCCATAAAAAACATTGAAGGAGACATAATGACCTGGAAAGATCTTTTTCCTCATTTCCAGTGCCCCTCCGATACGAAGGATTTCCTGCTTGTCAATTTTTTACCAAAAAGGAAACAGTTTGCAATTATTTATTCCAAGGGATTTTCGTCCCGATTCCCCGATCCCTACTTTTCCCACGCCATGTCAAGGAGGGGAAAGGAGAATTTGAAACTTTATAAGAAAGCATGTCGTGTCTGCTTTTTTTTTATCGAGACTTACAATAATTCACTTTTTAATGCATCTTTTTAAGAATTAGGGAAGGGGATCCTGAGATTGGGGGAAATTGTATTCCGGCCGTCTGCGGATTGCGGAGGATGAATGAGCTCCGTTTACCTGCGCCTATCCTAAAGGATCCGAAATACCCTTAAAAAACTTACACATCTTCAATAGAGAGACCTTATCTGAGTTTTCAATAATAAAAAACGCAGAGGAAGACGAAGCCGACAACTGTTTGTTAAAAAAGAGGGAAGGCAGGAGTTCTAAATAAGGGCCCTTTCGCCTTTCCCGTTGTTCAAATTGCATGTTCAAAGAAATTTGAAAGAGCCACTCACTCTTCCGTGGTCTCCGTTTCTAATAATTTTTCCTGAAATTAAATAATCTCTGCACTAGTTAACACCTACGGTAGCATGTGATTATTATGTAGGGAATAATTAGATTCTCGGCACCTCAAAGGGCCTACCCCTTCTGGTCTTGAAGAAAACGGAGGTGGCAGGGTTATTACGCCAAGATTACATTTCCTTTCGTGTCTGGAAAAGATAACTCAAGGGCTGGGCCCATTTAGACTGTTAGACACCCAGACACCTCTCAGCACAAAATTGATATGGAGAACTTCAACTTGGCTTCCTGTAACAATTAATCCTAAAATCTCAACTGTCAATTCCAGTTTCACTGGCGTAGGATAACTCTGACCTCCCATTTATTTTTTTCCCCACCTCGTCTCCCCCTTCTTCCCCGTAAATTAAACTGGAATCCGTGATCCTAACTCAAAGTGAAACTAACTCACAAGCCGCCACAGGAGAAGATTTTCGAGTACGAATGCTCCTGAAATCATCTGATGGACACCGTCTCCTTAGGAATGCGCGAATGCGCCACTGACCTCAGAGCATCCAAGGGTCCCTACTGAGTAACATTACAGAACGGACGGTCTCAGCATCAACGAGTCTCTTTTCCAAATTTAAAAATCAAAGATTTGAGAGTCAAAGGTCAAAGACTTGGATAACATTTTTTAGAGAATGTGTCAGCGTAATATGAATTAAAAATTTGAATATACCCGCTTCGATTACGACTTGAGGAGGAGACCAATCCTGCCGTGCGGCTGAAGAGTCCCTTCCCGTTTTGAAAGGAAGCCGCACTCGGATCCGTACAATGTGCCGCGAGTCTTGGAAGTGCCCTCCTTTCACCTTTCACGAGCGATCCGAGTGAAAGTGAGACCTTGGTTAGCCGTATGCCTCCATATGCG
>Ga0194135_10002163_pt1 | contig 11901 bp, 10 predicted proteins | sample LitLau_LLRF_2013_FD_134024 | JGI IMG/M metagenome (GOLD analysis project Ga0194135, IMG submission 134024) | Freshwater sediment microbial communities in response to fracking from North America - Little Laurel Run_MetaG_LLRF_2013 (version 2) | ecosystem: Environmental > Aquatic > Freshwater >... | reverse complement strand
GAAATGGAAGGGGACAAAGTTGACGTTAAACGAGGTGAACGAACGAATACGAAAGCGAAAAGTAAAATTTTTGTTAAAAAAAAAAAGATAAAGATTGATTGGATTTCACTTTCCCTCCAAAAAACTAAGCGTGATAAAAAGTAAGAAGGGAGGCCACACATGAACTGTGGTCTGTGGTGAGCTCCTGTGACCGAAAAAAAAATGGTGGGTGAGCCCTTACGATTTGATTGAATGTGATTACGTTTTTATACTGCCTATGTGCAAATCTACGTCTCTGTAGACTTTTTGGTTGATACCCGTCTTGATTTGTGAACCCTTATCCGAGGGGTCAGAAGAAGTACAGCGAATTCCTGATTTCTTTCTAAGATTCACAATAAAATTTCCGCTGCACATTATAATTTTTAAATTCCTTTTATTTTGCTACAACTACCAAATAAGGCGCACAATCGGTGCGCATGAATTCTTACAACTCGATGAAGAATTTTTGTGAACGGCACGTTGTCGTTGTCTGTGTGGAAATTCCGTCGTAGAAATCATAACTTACGCACTTACACGCTTCATGAAAACTAAAAGCTACCTAACCTAAGGCTAGGTAGAAAATTGACACATTTTCAGATCAACAACTCTCACAATGGTTGGCTTCCTACATTTACTAAACTAAGAATCTCTAGAGTTTGGACCATAGAAATAACCACCCCCTCACTGCTCGAGTCGGGGTCAATGGTCGAAGGTCGCTGATCTTATCCCAAGCGTAAGTCGTGCGTGGCCAAAGTATTATTTAAACAGCCGGCGCCTGTGAACTCTATTTAGATGTTGATTTTCACTAATAGAGGGCGCCTCGACTCTTTTCTTTTCGCCTTTGTTTTTATCGCTTAGTCCTGCGCTGTCAATACCTTCAACTTGTATGTTCCACGGGGAAAAGGAATAAGAGCAGGCAACTGAGGTGAGTAACGGCGGAGCATGACTCTAACAAATTTCCGCAGTTTCCGAGATGCTTCTCCTCCTGCTTTTTGCCTATTTCGTTTATTGTGGGGAAAATCCTCCTGATGCCACTCACTTTATCTCACTTATAAACATCTCTGCCGTGTCTACGACTTTTTGTCTTCAATTCCTCTTCCTTCATTCATGTTTTTATCTCCTCGGCTCCTCCGCACGTAATAGGTATCTTCAAATCCAGGTAAGTTACATAATTGCATAATTACAATTAACTCGATAAAGGGAATCTAGTTAGGAACTCTACAATCCGGCAAGGCTCCTCACCGTCGATAACTGATTCGTGAACTTAGACCGTCCTCACCTGGCCGTCGAATTTCCAACGTTTGTAGTGTTAGCTCCCCCTAACCCCCTGGAAACTTTAAGATCGATTTTCTTGGCAAAACTCAGCTCGCGGTTCTTCAGACTAATTGTTACATTTAATCCTAATCCAGTAGACTTTGGAGTCACTCCGACTCCACAATCCAGTTCTGTCTACTTCTGCATTAGTATTCTCTACCGGACATTGGAAAACCGGCGGCTGCGAGTCGGTGCGTAGTGAATGGGTTCAATAGAGTCGTATACGTATCTGTGACGTGACAGTGACATTAATCAGCTCTTTGCATTTGGGGTGTGGGCTAGACTGTTATCGTTTCCTAATCCTAACTGACGCGCATACACAGCATCTTCAAGTTCAATCTGTCAACATCTTGGTAGTTTATTATTTTTGATTGATTAATTTCTGTTGTCTTATTTCATTAACACTACAAGAAACCCGAGCAATGCATGTTGCATGTAACAAGTGAATGCAGTCCAATGCGTGCTTTTGACGCATGGCTACCGATATCAGCCGCTACCCCACGACGACGAAGGGAAATTCTGTAGCATTTTTATTTTTAGACCAATACGTCCTAAGAACGGAACAGACGAGACGGATAGGTGTTTCTCAAATTAACAAAGTTGTTTATGATGTTCAGTGTCAGGCTGGTTGTTGACTTGCATTTCATTTTTATTTCGCTGTGTCATTAATTTTTGTTTCTTTTTCTTCTTTTATTCAGGTTAATTAGTTGTACATTGTACATAAGTAGCAGTTGATTACTTCTTCATCACAACAGAATTTGGCTCTCGGATCGAACAGCGTCATGAGTTCAGCAAAATCGCGTGATATCCCCAAGGGGAACCCGAAAAGTGGAGGTGGGGGTGGTGCCAATAAAGCTGGGAATCGCAACACAAGTAAAGGTGATATCAAGTCAGACAAAGCTGATCTCAATCCCAAGATTCAGGTAACAACATGTAGACATGATCGATCACACGACTGACATTGTTCAAATACTGATTGTATGGGTCTGTCAATGATGTTTTTGTTTTCGTTCCTCCAGGCCACGGCAGAGCAAATGCAGATTGCTCGGATCATAGAGTCACATCGCTCTGAGGATCCAGAACTTCAGAAGAAGATCAAAAAAATTATTGAAATTACTGGAAGTTCAATAGACGAAGCCAGTATGGCACTCCATAGCCGTGACAACAACTTGGAAGATGCTATTACACTCCTCACTGAAGGTGGCACCGAATCTTTGGAATTAGAGTGGGAACAGGCCGGGAAGAAGAAAAAAGTGAAAAATGCTGCTCAGAAGGCGGATGCTGTTAAAGAGGTGCGGATCCCATATCCGACTACTACCAATTTCTATAAACTGGATTTCTGTTTTCTGATGAATTTCCTTTTTGTTTTTAGCAATCGGGCGGTCAAAGGAAAGAAAATGGCCCGGGCGGCCGGGAGCGAACTGACAGACGAAACGACCGTGACACTCGTCCTGAGCGTGGAGATCGAGAACGTCTCAACTCAGAGCAACAACCGGGTGACGGTTCTTTCGATTCGAGGCGAGGAGGTGGAAGAGGCCGTGGTCGGGGTGAGATTCGTGGCGGTCGAGGCGGTGGAATTGGTCGCGGCGGCCCTCGCGTAGAAAATAAGGAAAACGATGAATCAGGCGATCGTGGGGGTTTTGGAGCTGGAAAGTTTAGTAATGGACCCCTGCGTGGACGAGGAAGAGGTGGCGGTCGTGGTGGATTCCGAGGGGGTGACCGTGACCGCGATGCTTCTCGCACTTTTGCAAGTCGTGCTCGTGGACCACGTGAGGATGATTTTGGTCATCACACTATCGATGTCTGGGAAAACAGCCAAGCGGATACGAAGGCTGAGCCCAAAACTAATCTCAAAGTCGGTGAGTAATCCGGAGTTTCCTTCTGTTATCATACTTTGCTCAAGGTTCCATAGTCTAGTCATGCAATGTGTGTGTGATAAAATTGGGGAGAATTAAGATTAAAAACTAATTTTCCTTATTTTCAATTAGATCAATGGAGTGAGTTTCCCCCTGCAGAAGACTGGGACAATGAGGAGTACACAGGTTCTCTGGCCGAATCCAAAGTATTCGTCGCATCTGCCCAGCAGAGTGGAACTGAAGTCACGGCCCCACGAGCAACACCTCCTAATGGGGAAAGCCACCTAGCTACTGATACAACGAGCAATGGGATCGTGGGACCAACTAATCACTTAGGTACAACTTTGATTCACCCTCCAGTCAGAAGTCGGAAAAGCGGCTTAACGTTTTAGAATGTTTTTGTGGCTCAGGATCTGCTAACAATGTAGTGGCCGGGCAGAGTATCGATCTGAGCTTACTCCTCTCGAAACCAGGTCCAGCTCCGCCAGTGGCAAATCCTGGAGCGAATCTCCTTGCATCCATTCAGTCATCATACTCCAGTGCCGCTGCTCAGCAAATCCCAGGATCCCAACCATTGCCGCCAAGACCCAAGGTCTCCACCTCCCAAACTGGAGTGACAGGGACTGGACGCCAAACGCAAAGGACTGGACCGTCGACAAAGGTAAAAGCACATAAAATCGCCGATGTCTCTATTTGCCTAGTATCGTTCATAATTTGATGATGCTGATGCTTAATGATTTTGTAAACGATTCAGATTCCTTCATCTGGAGTTGAAATGCCTGATGACTCTGTTGCCAAACTGGATGTCCAATTTGGTGGATTAGACTTTGGCACTACTGGATCAGCATTCAACTCTGTTGTTCAGCACAGTTCGTCTAAGGTAGGCGGAGGTGGGGATAATATGATGTACATCCCATCACAAACAACTCTAGTGGACAGTTACGGAGCAGCTGGTGAGACGGATATGGTACAAAGCAAGTCAGTGGCTCAGGTCGAGTCTGGTTCAGCATTCCAAAGTCAACGGGGCAATGCTCAAGTGCAGCAGTCAAATTCTGGATCCCTCATTTCTGATTCCATCACGAAGTCTATTCCAATCGCACCTACTAGCCTGGACAGTGCCCAATTAGGACTCTCATCAGTACAATCACAAAATCAGGCCCAGAAGGCACCCACCTCTCAGTCACCACAACAGTCTCAACAGCCTTCCTCCTACACAAACGCTGCTGCTGGTAGTCATGGCTCGGCGTTCGTGACGTACAACACAAAACCTGCCCCTGGATTTCCCGCACCTGGATTTCCACCTGGCATCTCACAAACGCAGACTGGTAAGTAGAATTTATTCTGCTATTTAATTTCCTTTTGTAATAAATGGCATCTAGTTGTAATTTCTATTGAATTTATTAGGGCCTGGAGCTTACAATGCAGTTCCTACTGGTCAAATGTATGGGTCGCAACCGTCAATGATCATGACACAAACCCAGCAACCATCTTCTGGCTATGGAATGGGACTTTCCACGTTTGGGACGCTGCCGATTGTCTCTACTTCTGTCCAACCTTCACACATCCCCGGTCAGACGATTCCTAATCAGAATTTGGCTCAAATGAGCAACTCTGTATATGGCGTACCTGGTGGAATCCAATACCAAAGTGCTAGTGCTATTCCAAATTCCGTTGGGTAAGTTATAACTTCTTGAAAAAATCAATTTAGTTTATGATGTGGGTGGCATTGATTTTATGATGAACGATGGACATGTTTAGATACAATACAAGTGGATCGACGTATAACCATCCATACCAGAAGATGAGCCAAAGTACAGCTGGACAACTTCAAGGGACAAAAGAGACTGTGAATGATGTTGGGAATTCAAGTGCAGCAGCTTCTACATCTGCCCAGTTGGGTGCTTCAAGCTTGCAAGGTATGAACAAAAAATAATCCACTCGTCTAATTATAATTGTAATCTTTCTTACTCAATTCTCACCAATAGGGAGCTCATCGTCAACGAGTGCGGGGAAGTTGACGTCAAATGCTTCTACCGCTGGAAGTACAACATCGAAACTTCAAAGTACAACTGGCGGAGGATCTGCGGCAGGGTCCATGCCGCCGGGAATGGTTATCACGCCACAGTACATTGTCAATCAAGGCGGAATCCCGGGCATGCCAATGTACGGATTCCAAGGCCCCATGTACGGCTATGACGAGAATCAAGTCCAATTTCTGCCAAGACTTCCACATCCAGCTGCCATTGCGGCTGGTTACTATGATGCAAATGCCTCGAGTTTCAGTAAGTCTTTTCTCCCTTCTTTCATTTATGAAGGAAAATCCATGGATGATGAGAATCCTATTTGAGCATCCTAATAATTTCAATATTTTTTTTTGTATCAATTCCAGCTCCAGGTGGTTCCGGGCGAACTGATGGATCTTCATTGCAGTCGTATCCTGGGTCTGATGCTCGATTCTCACGCTCCGATAGCTCAGCAGCATCTCCGGTGCCTTCGAATCTTGCTGGTCAGACTACGCAGCCAATGTACAATATTCCACAGGGAGGAGGCTACTACTACCTTGGAAATAATACGATGATGCATCCCGGGGCCTTCGCTCAGTATGCCCCTCCTCCCCAAATGTATCCAACAACTGGGTTGGTCACGCCGAACAATCCTTCCTCCGGTGCTCCACACACAGTCTCCAATCATCAGTACCAAAACAAGGGGGTTTCCTACGGGAGCTCTTTCATCAATCCCTATGACACCTCCACTCCGACTGGAATAAGCAATGTGACTGACTATGTCAACAAGAACACGTACACGAGTGGGTCTGGGGTTGGAGGAGGACAGAGTAGTTCGGCCACAGGAGGAAAGAGCTCAGCCTCATCTACCCCTCATCAAAGCTCACAGCAAACGACTGACATGAGTTCGTCCATGTACGGCAACAAAGGGCATCTCAACAAGATGAACGTAAGTTCAGTCCTTCCGTCTTCCCTTGTCCTCGTCTGTTTGTTGTTTTTGGAATTTTAATTCTTTGTTGTGGAAAATTCTAACCAAGTTTGATTTATTTTTGATTGTTTCCTAACAGCCGTACGAGAAGCAACAGTATGGTGGAGGAGGATCCTCATCTTCTTATAATTCAATGGGACAGCAGGCAAATCAACTCGGTGGCACTGGAATGGGTGGAACCCCGTACTACATGCCACAGGCTCCTGTACTGCCTCACGTTATGTTTCAAGTCTCTATTTTTTTTTCTTTTCTTTTGTTTTATTTTTCAACTCTTGTTTTGTACTTCAACTTTGCTTTCCTTTTCTCAGAGAGATCCTTTACGTTGCATTTATTCACAGTTCAACTTTTTTTTTCATTCTCGTTTGCACGATTTTCTGATTTCATTTCAATAGAGTTGAGCTGAGCAAAACTGCTGAACTGTTTGACTCAGATTTCTAAAGTATTTATTCTTGAATGTTTTTCAGGATGGAAGTTCTGGACAGCGACAAGGGGGACAGCCCAAAGGCGGAAAGCAGCAACAGTATGGTCAGCAGCAATACTGGGGTGGGAACTAAAAAAAAACCGGAAAAGCCTACTTCATCCAACCTCACAGTCTCTTGATATAAATTATTATTTTTCTCTATCCCTCAAAACATCAAAAACCAAATGGCCAGAGTACGAAGTTGAAATGTGTGGAGACGGATTCAGAGTTTAAAACAGAATCAGAGTTAACCTTTTTTGGAAACGAGTTTCAGTAAGTGTGTGGAAGTGGTGTCGTGTTGTCAGTCCTGTCAATTTGTCAAGAGGAGTAAAAAAAAAATACAAATCTTGACTGCTACTTACCTTATTACTGAAACACATTTCCGTTTTCTGAAACCTTTTTTCAATCCCTTTAAATGCAGAGTTTCCTTATAATTCTACATTCTAACAAGGGTTTGATAGGAAGAACACGAGGAGAAAAAAATGAATGAAGGAAAAAATTAAAATAGGAATTAATTTGTAACACGTAACTTTTGTAGCCTCCTGTGGAACTCTATCGTGTAGTTTTTACCGTCGTCCTTTTCATGGTGTGAGATTTACTGTGGTAATTAAAATGTAATTTAGTCAAAATTTTGATTTTTTTTTTCAGTTTGCCCTTTTCTCATTTACAAAAACATCTCAATCTCAATTGAATTTTTTTGTATTTAATAAATTGTACGCAGGAGGTATAATAAATAAGGTGTCAATGCATTACTTTTTTCTCACTCCTTCCGAATTGTATTGGTTTCTTTCCTTTAAAAGTAACTTTTTATTAATTAATATAATTATGAAAAGTTTCTTTTTCCTTCATTTACATGGGAAAATGGAGGGAACCGGATTGGGGATTTAGTGATTTGAGTTACTTAAGTTAGATTCTTAGGTTTATTACACGCTACCTGTAAATATAAGTTAATTAATTTCTTGTCTTAGCCTAATCATAATCATAACCAAATGGCATCCTTTTCTAAAGTATTATTTCCCATTACAGACACCCGCATACCCTGTATAATTAATGATTTATTCTTTCTGAAATTTCTTGTACAGTTTCTCCCCAGAAAAGGCGAGGGGGAAAATGACATCCGCACTTTAGGGTGGATGTGCATGTATCAAATTACTATGATTGCGAGTAGGAATAGGGAATTATTACTAAAGTAACTTTTTCATTATGAAGTACGCAAAGGGCTGATAATGCGGCTGAAGAGACTCCGATCTAGGATTAATACAATTACACACATTTCACATTGAAAAGAAGATAAATATGTTTGAGATAAGTTTACTAAAAAAGGAAAGGATGTCTTTACTACTACTACTACAAACAATAACGTTTTAATTAGAAGAAATTCGTAAAGGGAATTGTACCGTGACAAAAATGGATAAATTAAAAGTCTGTACGATCAAGAAGCGCAAGTTTGAAGGGAGGATGAAGTTGAAGTTAAAATGTGAGCATGCGTAAATCAAAACCGAGCTCACCGTTATTCGATTTCATTTAACTTCTTGTTGATTTCTTCATTGGAACTCTCGGAGGAACAGGAATTTCCATTGTTGACTTTGAGCTTGAGCGTCGCACGGCGACCCTTCGGGGTAAACCGTCACCCCCAACCTCGAGAAAGAAGAGGAATCTCATTGCTTAATTATTTTTGTCCAATTAGGAACTTACCTCTCTGATTGGTTTAAATAATTCTCTGGGATCTTACCTAGTGAGGCATCTGTCAGTGGCTGCATCCTTGATTTGCGTGACGCCATTTAAGTCCACCAGTTTCCAAAGTCTCACATCCCCATGGAACTCTTGCAAGGAAAGGACATTCTCCACCACTGCGGAATTGAGCAATGAGAAATGGTCATCCTCCTGCGTGAGCATCCATTCCTGCGCAGGCGTGGTGACTCCATTCCAGTATTTCATGGAAACTTGGGTTAGTTGCTGCAAGTCCTCAGTTCCAGTTGCCAGTGACTGTGAAGGAAGAGCCGTGGTTTAGTAATCAATTTCTGAGATGACAAACTTAAAGAATTTACTCTAGAGGAAACTTACAGCGTCTCCTTCTGCTCCAATTATCCTGTAAATCCCGGGCTTCAAGAAACTACATTTCCCTCTGGCTAGACTTGCAATGGCTATGAGGAGTACGAATCCTGGTTTCATTTTTGGAGGATAAAGTTTTTGAGTCAAATTGAGTAAAAGCTAGTTGGGATTGGGATTGGTATTTATTTAAAGCCGGGTGCGCATATTTGGGTCAATAGGTCATCATCATCCTATCTGTCAGTCAGTCCTCTTATCATTGGGTAGATTTGATCTCATTCAGAAAATCTTCAATTCTTTTTTATCCAAGCTCAAAGTCGACACCACTAGTAAAAGATGTTTGAACTGATGTGAGAACCCTCGTTCCTCAGTTGAATCTGGCGTAAATTTTTTGGATGTGAGTTTTGTGTGTGTGATTTAAAAATTTCTGCGGAGAGAAAGTGCGGCATGAAGGATTGATTCATTTCCATGGAATATTGAATGAGGCTCTCCAGGAGCACTTTTGCATTTGGGAGTTTGAATATCCTGAATATCCGATTCTGTTTTTGGAGTTTATTCCGGCAGTGCGTGCGGGGACGTTTCATAAGCCTCCAAAGAAGATTTCCACCACCATTTATCTTGGGAAGACGACGGAAATGAATTGAAATCTCCGAGAGTCTTGGCATATCGATTCACCCGTCTCCTTATTCTCTCTCCATCCCAATTTTGAATTAGAAATTGCTTTTTCCTCGGGGTGCTTTCCTCGTACACCATCAAACTCCTCCAAAATCCAGTAAATCTGGTCGTCATCAACTCAAAGAAGGAAATGAGGAAAATAAGTTGAAAAAGTGATTGTGGGCTGGTGGTGGTGGTGTATTGGATGAGGGAGTCATCCTGCCCAAGCCTTGTCAACAAAGAGCCTCCGTCCATCTCTATATAATAAAAACCTAGGGATCAGCTGATGGTGGTTCGTGGTTCGTGGTATGGCATGGCATGCCACAACTTCAGAGAACGAGAACAGCTTCTTTCTGCCATCTCACGGGAAACTCGCCTGTTTAAATAAATGCCAAGTGGTGAAGTGGTGGTGAAAGCTCAGTTCACACACCCGATTGATGAGATGAGTGGGGGTGCGCAAAACGCTTTTTTTTACCCTCGGCGTCTTCCGTAAAGGAAGGGAGCGGGCGGGGGTAAGATTTGTTTTCACTCCGCGACGTCTACTACGACGAGCTTAATTTTTTGCTGTCCTCATTCCCATCCAATTCCTCAAAAGAAGGAAGTTTGGTGAAGCCTCTTTGCTTTCAAGCAACAAGTTTTTGTTAAACTTTCATAAATTCTTGTTAGTGAAAAATGGTGAAGTTCCCAATTATGATTCGAATTCAAGTACTTTCACAACAAAATCAACAAAAGTAATAAAGTAGATTTAAGATTTATCGTTTACCTGGATGGTGCCGAGCCCCAACCCGAGGCAAGGCATTCTGTGACCATTATGGAATCTGACGTAACTCATTCCACCTCAGAGCCGGCAGACGAACACAATTATTTTTAATTGAAATCAACTCTTCTCTTTCAATTCAATATGCTGTTAATCCCAACTAGTGGATGAGAAGTGAGGTGCAGAAAACGATTAGCATTAAAAGGAATCTAAGGCAAAGAAGAGCTTTTCGTAACTGTAATAAATTAATCATCAAGGCCCTAACCTTTCTTAACCTACCTAACCCTGGACTTTTCCTTATCACATTTTATTTCATTGGCGTCATTGGGTAGGAAGTTTCATCAAAAGACTGACACGCACACATGAAGATACACATCGTCCTGCCTAAAAGAATCTGCAGAAACTGCATAGGAAACTCCGGACAGGAAGGGAAATGAAACAGAGAAAGGAATGGAGAGAGGTGATTTTGACAATTCGGCGAAGAAGTCATGCACCCTACCCCTGTGAGTAACCCATGACAGATGGATTACGAGGAGAGTTGCAGCGAAGAAAAAGAAAGATTCCGTAAGAAGGACTCCCGGTATTTTATAAGATCAATCAAAATGCTATTTTCCAAAATGTTAAAATAGTTCGTCATAATAGGGGTATCATAATTAGTTAAAGATTGTTTTGCTTCAAAAACTTCAACAATATACAATGGACTTTGGATTCCGGCCATTCCCATTGTGGAACTCTTCCTTGAATAGTCACCGGTTTCCTGAGTCCCGCCAAAAGTGGAACTCGAGTCTACTTTTTGAGGGGGAAAGGAAAGAGGAACGGAACACTATAGACCCCGCTTTAGAAGTACAACTGAGGCCTGGAAACTACAAAGTTTTTGTCAAGTCGCCGGGGTTCACGAAGCTTATGAGAATGAAGGCAGCAGGACTCCATTCTCCACTCTCCTTTGTGAGTAGTGGAGAAGAGCTCAACATGAAATTTGGTGGATTAGGGCTAACGCGTAGGCTTCTCGAAAGCTTGAGGAATAGCCGACAGAGACGCATGCACGCATAAATCATTTACTGCTGAAGAGGAAAGACTTGTTTAATAATTTTGAGTTTGGACTTAACATCCCAAGCTATTCATGAACATGAATTCATATGGGGTATAACGATAGGCAAAGTTTTATTAATTGGCGTGAGGAGCTTTTCGTCATAAATTCACAAATCGGATCTCATAAAACAAATGAGGGAATACATAATTCTAAAAAACAAATCAATTCAGGTCGCCGATATTCCGATATTCAGGCACACTCTCACACACAGGCGCACAGGAGGAGGGTGTCCAATCGGAAGTTACTCAATTATTCAAAAAATTCCAGAAGCTTTCCTAGTAACCCTGGAGTCAGAACCGTTATAACTGTGGGAATATGGGCTCCACTGTTCCTTCGACTGCAATTCTTATCCTCTGCGCGGCCACAATTCTGCATTTTGCTTCCGCCCGCCATGAATCACAGCGATCTTCCAGTAAACAACCCTCTGTACCTTTCTCCAATTTCACAGAGGAAAACCTTGCATCTAATCATGTAGGAGACGAGAAATGTAAGGAATCCAAGGAAAAAAGACTGGACGCGAGCCAAAAATGTACTAAAATTCACTAGGTCACAAATTCCAGAGCTGGCAAGCTTCTACACATGCTCTACCCGCTCATTGTCCACTGGTCGTCCGCTCCCGTTGCTCTCTCAAAGTTCATGTCAGAGTGAAAGTTTCCGAAAATCAGTGAAGTACAAATCCATTCTCTTCTGGAACTCACTACCAAACACCTGG
>Ga0194135_10002162_pt1 | contig 11901 bp, 11 predicted proteins | sample LitLau_LLRF_2013_FD_134024 | JGI IMG/M metagenome (GOLD analysis project Ga0194135, IMG submission 134024) | Freshwater sediment microbial communities in response to fracking from North America - Little Laurel Run_MetaG_LLRF_2013 (version 2) | ecosystem: Environmental > Aquatic > Freshwater >... | reverse complement strand
GCCGTTCTGCGCACGGCTGAAAACGGTGGCGAGCGCCATGGATCGCGCTCAGCGTGTCGCGATGCAGTGTCGCTTGAAGACGATACGGTTGAATCGTGCTGCGCATCCTTGCGACATGGTCCGCTCCTTGGACGCTGGGTGGCTATTCGACGTCAGTGAGCTTCTTTTCAAGCGTCTTCAGACGTTTTTCAAGTGCTGCGAGCTTGGTCTGCGTCCGCGCCAGCAGCTCGGCCTGCGTATCGAATCGCTCGCGGCTGACCAGTTCAAGCCGATCGAGATTCGCACGCAGCACGGCGCGGAAGTTGTCTTCAAGCTCGGCGCGCAATCCCTTGAATCCCGGGGGAAGCACGCGCGTGAGGCGTTCAGCGATATCTTCAAGCAGCCTTGGGTTCGCAGCCATGTTCAGAGTCAGAAGAGAAGAAAGAAAGCCATGGTCAGCAGAGTAGGCGGCAAGGCTGCGAGGAACAAGCCTCCGGCACCGACCACACCGTCCGGGAAGAAAGGCTTGAGTATCGACATGCCTGCAGGATTGGGTGCGTTCGCGATGACCGTCAGACCACCGCCAGACAGAGCACCGGCTACCACGTAGTAGCGCACCTGGTCGCTGAGATCTGGAACCTGAGATGCCAGATAGGTCAGCGCGGCGTTGTCGGTGATCGCTGTCAGGGCCGTCGCGCCGAGATAGACCTCGATCGGTCCCAATCCTTCCAGCAAGGGCTTAAGCCACCATTGCTGCAGCCCACCGATCATCACGAGACCCGCGAGGAAGAACGCAACCAGCAAGGCCTCACGCAGCAGGATGCGGTCCTGAAACTGCGGATAGGCACTGGCTACACCAAGGAACAGCAGCATCAGCCCGAGAAATATCGGTGGATGGTGTGCGAATACGACGATGCCTGCGAGCAAAGCGAGATGCGTCAGCACCATGGCCAGCGGCACCGTCGACGCAGCTGCTGAGGAGTGCTCCGAGGGCATCGCCATGAGTTCGCGACGGAACATCAGCGTCACCGCGGCTGCGTTGAGCAGCACGATCGGCAACACATGTTCACCGAACGTACGCAGCATGAAGGCGAGATCCCAACCCCAGACGCTGGCGACCATCAGCACCGGTGGTGCCGCGAACGGGGTCAGCGCGCCGCCGATCGAGATGTTGACGAACAGCACGCCGAGCGTTGCATAGCGAAGCCGCAGAGAAGGCCCGTGGCGGTAGTAGAGATCACGCAGCAGCAGCGCGGCGAGCGTCATCGCGCCAGGCTCGGTCAGCAGCGAGCCAAGCAGCGGAATCAGCGACAGCGTCGCGAAGTAGACGGCTGCCGCGCGCGGCAGCGGAATCGCGCGCGTCATCGTCAGCGTGAGCTCCTTGGCTGCCGTGAGTACCGGTCGGCTTGCCGCAACGACCATGATCGCGAACACGAACAGGGGCTCGACGTAGTTGCGGCCGTCGACATAGTCGAGTGCATAAGTCTTCCCGGCGATCGCCATGAGCGTGATGACCAGCACGATGGCCCAGAAGCCGAACACGATTTCGACTTCGCCGAGCAGATGGAACAGGCGCGCGTGCGCCGGATGTCGATGGCCCATCTTCTCGAACCACGAGACCGAAAACGTGTGCAGCAACGCAAGTGCGAAGAGTCCCGCAGCAACGCTCTCGATCACGGTCGGCGACATGATTTGCAGGCTTCGTAAGGTATTGAACACAAGACCGTAACGGATTAGTGGATGTGGCTCAATTCAACCACACTGCTGGCATGCTCCGTGCTTTAGCGTCTCTGCCGCGCGCACAGATTTCGTGCAAACGGTGCCAGGGCGGTTCGCCGCCGACGATAACGAGGAGTTGCTTGCATGAAACTGATCACAGCCATCATCAAGCCGTTCAAGCTTGACGAGGTGCGTGAAGCCCTGTCGGAGATCGGCGTCGCCGGCATCACCGTCACAGAAGTAAAGGGCTTCGGACGCCAGAAAGGACATACGGAGCTTTACCGCGGGGCAGAGTACGTCGTCGACTTTCTCCCGAAAGTGAAGATCGAAGTGGCGATCGACGAAGACAAGCTCGAACCTGCCATCGAAGCGATCACGAAATCCGCGCATACCGGAAAGATCGGCGACGGCAAAGTATTCGTCACCACGCTCGACCAGGCCGTCCGCATCCGCACCGGCGAAACCGGCCGCGACGCGCTTTAAGTCGCTTTATCAAGATTAGGTAGGGGGAACTCCGAATGATTTCTTTTGGCAAATTTTCCAGAGCGCTGCTGTTTGCAGCGTTGTCCATTGGGACCTGCGCCGCGTTTGCGGCCGATGCACCCGCGCCCGGCGACAAGCCGACTTCCGCGTCCGCTGTGCAGGCAACCACAGAGCCGGCCACGGCTGAGGCGGCACCAGCCGCCGCCACGCCTGCTGCGCCCGCTGCTGCCACCGAAGCTGCACCTGCTGATGCAGCCGCTCCGGCCGCTCCTCCGGCAACGGACGCAGCGCCATCGCCGAAATGCGGTGACAAGGGCTTCGACTGCAACAAGGGTGATGTTGCCTGGATGATGACGTCGACCGCCTTCGTGCTGTTGATGACATTGCCTGGCCTTGCACTGTTCTACGGCGGTCTGGTCCGCACAAAGAACATGCTGTCGACGATGATGCAAAGCTTCACGATCTTCTGCGTCGTCGCCGTGCTCTGGGTGGTCTACGGTTACAGCGTTGCGTTCACGACGGGCAATCCGTTCTTCGGATCGTTCGACAAGGTGCTGATGCATGGCTCTACGCTGACGTCGGTGGCCGCAACTTTCAGCCGTGGCCAGTACATGCCTGACTACGTCTACTGCATGTTCCAGCTGACCTTCGCGGCGATCACCGTTGCGCTGATCTGCGGCGGCTATGCCGAGCGTTTCAAGTTCAGCGCCATGCTGATCTTCAGCGTGCTCTGGTTCACGTTTTCGTACCTGCCCACCGCACACATGGTCTGGTACTGGGATGGTCCTGACTCGTTCACCACCGCAGCCGACGCCACCAAGAACGCGGCCGATTCCGGCTACCTGTTCAACCTTGGCGCGCTCGACTTTGCCGGCGGTACCGTCGTGCACATCAACTCCGGCATTGCAGCACTGGTCTGCGCGCTGGTGCTGGGAAAGCGTACCGGCCTTGGCAAGACGCACATGGCCCCTCATAGCCTCACGATGACCATGATCGGCACCGGCCTGCTGTGGTTCGGCTGGTTCGGGTTCAACGCCGGTTCGGCGCTTGAGGCGGGCACGTCCGCTGGCCTTGCCTTCTTCAACACCCTGTTCTGCACAGCGGTTGCCGCGCTGTCCTGGATGTTCACGGAGTGGCTGATCAAGGGCAAGCCGAGCCTGCTCGGCATCTGCTCCGGCGCGGTTGCCGGACTCGTGGTCGTCACCCCGGCCGCCGGCTATATTGGCGTGACGGGCGACCTCGCGCTCGGCATTGCCGCCGGCATCATCTGCCTGATCGCCTCGACCAAGGTCAAGCAGATGCTGGGTTATGACGACGCACTCGATACCTTCGGCGTTCACTGCATCGGCGGGATCATCGGCGCGCTCGGTACGGGCATCTTCGTGAATCCCGCGCTCGGCGGCGTCGGCGTGCCGGATCCGGTCACGGGTGCCGAGACCTTCGATGCGACTGCCCAGTTCATGCACCAGCTTTCGGGTGTCGGCATCACGCTCGGCTGGTCGGGCGGTGTTGCGCTGGTGATCATGCTGCTGCTCAAGTTCACGATCGGCGTCCGCGCCAGTGACGAAGCGCAGGAAGAGGGTCTCGATATCGCTGAGCACGGCGAGAAGGCCTACAACCCGTAAACGCTCTCGCATACCTCAATCTATCGCTGAAGCCGCCAAGGAAGGCGCGCTTCGGCCCGGATTCAGAGTCCGGCAACCGTTTCTCCAGGGGTTGAAACTTGGGCGGACCCGAAACGGTCCGCCTTTTTTATGCGCGGACTTGAACGACTCGCCTTCAGCGGTTCGATCACGATATGAACGGTTTAGTCCCCGCAATTCCCTTTGCTACACTTCCGCCGCCCCCACGACGAAGAGACACCAACAATGAAAATGCTCATCGCGATCATCAAGCCGTTCCGCCTCGATGCCGTGCGCGAAGCGCTGGCCGAAGCCGGAATCCAAGGCATGACGGTTACTGAAGTTCGTGGTTTCGGCCGGCAGAAGGGCCATACCGAGCTGTATCGGGGTGCCGAATACACGGTTGATCTGTTGCCCAAGATCAAGCTGGAAGTCGCGCTGACTCCGGAGCAGGTTGATCGCGCCGTGGATGCCATCGCCAAGGCAGCAAAAACAGGCCAGATCGGTGACGGCAAGATTTTCGTCTACGACCTGAACCAGACGGTCCGCATCCGGACCGGCGAATCCGGTGTCGACGCCGTCTGATCGACACGCGTTCGTCGGGAATTGCGGCACGCAAGGCTGACGACACATGGCGTCTTCATCGAGACGCCTAGACTCATGCGTCCACGAGGAGCTGCCATGCGCCACTTGCTGAATGTCCTGCTGATCGTCGCCGCGCTGACGGCGAGCTTCACAGCCTCCGCCGAAGCCAAGCTCTATCGCTGGACCGACAGCGCCGGCATTGTGCACTACGGTGATCAGCCAACCTCGAATGCCAAGGAAGTGACCCCGAAGGTGCCGACGCTGGCCAGCACGGTGCCGTCACGTTCGGCGGCAAGTGCGCCTCCCGCGGTGGCCGTGCCAGAAAATTGCCAGCGCAAGAAAGACCAGCTGGCTTCTTATCGCGGCGCGGCGAAGATCACCGAGACCAACAGCCTCGGCGAAACCCGCGAGTACAACGAAGAGCAGCGACAGAAGCTCATCGATACGACAGAGCAGGCAGTCCATGCCGCGTGCGATCCGTCCTGACGCCGTAAGGCCAACTCGGTTACCCGCAGTGATCGCGGCGACCGGACTCGCGTTCGCTGCACATGCTGCGGGCGTGTACAAGTGGACCGATGCGCAAGGGCATGTGCACTTCGACGACAACAATCTTCTCGAACAACGCCTGACGCTCGATGGCCTCAGGGCACACAGCATTCCGCCACGCAGCGATTCAAAGGCGCCGCAAGATTTTGCGAACGCGGTGAAACAACGCTGCGACGACGTTCGTGAGCGTCTGGCCGGCTACCGGAGTGCGACAACGCTGGAGGGACGCGATCCCGCCGGAAACATCTACGTGATGTCGCCGCGTCAGGCACAGGTCGAGATCGCGATCGCCGAGCGTGAGCAGACGCGCTACTGCGCACCCGGCGCGACGGACCGGCTGTATCACGAGCCGCTGCCCGTCACGACCGTCAGCAAGATCACGCCCGTCGAGCAGCGCTGAGCTGCGCGACGGGACGGATCCGCGCGCTTCAGAAACCGAGTGCTTTTTTGACGAAGTTCGGCAGGGCGAAGGCCGCCTTGTGGGTTTCGGCGTTGTAGAACTGCGTATCCATGGCATCGATCGTCGCGATGTCCAGACGCTCGGCCAGCGGTCCGGCCGTCTTCTGGGCGATCGAGCCGGACCACCATCCGCTCGGATAGATCACTTGCGGAAAGTGGATCAAGCGCGTCTGCGCAAAGCCGGCCTCGCGCATGAATCCGTGCATTTCGGTGATCAGTTCCAGATGCAGCAGCGGCGATTCGGACTGTTGTACCAGCAGGCCGCCCGGACGCAGCGCCTTCACGCAATCCAGGTAGAACTTGCGTCCGAACAGACCTTCGGCAGGGCCTACCGGGTCAGTCGAGTCGATGATGATCAGATCAAGACTCGCCGGTGCGACGTCCTTCATCCAGGCAATGCCATCGCCGAAGAACAGCGTTGCACGCGGATCGCCGTTGGCGACGCAGAGTTCGGGGAAATACTGCTCGGAAAGACGCGTCACGCGCTCGTCGATCTCGACCTGCACGGCCGTCTTCACTTCCTTGTGCTTGAGCACTTCCCGCAGCGTGCCGCAGTCGCCGCCGCCCACGATCACGACGTGCTCGGGCGCGCAGTGCGAGTTCAGCGCCGGATGCGTCATCATCTCGTGGTATAGGAAGTTGTCGCGCGTCGACACCATCGTGCAGCCATCGATGGTCATGAGATAGCCGAAGCTCTCGGTCCGGAAGATCTCGATCTTCTGGTAGGGCGTCTGTTCCGCATGTACGCGCTCGCCGAGTTTCAGCGAAAATGCCGTCCCCGTCTGATCGACGGGCTCAGAAAACCAGCTGTTGTCCAGTGACATGTCGCACTCCCGAAAAGTGCGCGGAGTATAAGCGTTGAGGTTGTCAAATTGAGTGACGGAATGAAGGCGCTGAACTGGACCAGTCGCGACGCGGTCGATCTCTACAACATCGATCACTGGGGCGAAGGCTACTTCGATGTCAGCGAAGCGGGGCACGTCATCGTGCGTCCGCATGGCCCAGAATCGAAGGTCGCGATCGATCTGCACGCGCTGGCCGAGCAACTGCCACGTGAAGGCCTGGAGCTCCCAGTGCTCGTGCGCTTCACCGATATCCTGCATGACCGCGTCGATGTTCTGACCCACTCGTTTGCCGAGGTGATCGAGGAACTCGGGTATGCCGGCAAGTACACGGCCGTCTATCCGATCAAGGTCAATCAGCAGGAATCGGTCGTGAAAGCGATCGTCGCGCACGGCGGCACACGCGTGGGCCTCGAAGCCGGCTCCAAGCCCGAACTCGCGGCCGTGCTTGGGCTTGCGCCAGCGAACAGCATCATCGTCTGCAATGGCTACAAGGATCGTGGCTATATCCGCCGGGCGCTGATCGGCGCGAAGCTCGGGCATGTGGTCTACATCGTGGTCGAGAAACTTTCCGAGCTGCCGCTGGTGCTCGAAGAATCGAAGGTGCTCGATGTCGCACCCATCATCGGCCTTCGTGTGCGGCTATCGGCCGTATCCGAAAGCACGCAGCAGAACACGGGTGGCGAGAAATCCAAGTTCGGACTGACACCGCCGCAGGTTCTGGAAGCCATCGAGATGATGCGCGCGGCCGGGCAACTCGCGGCGATCCGCATGGTGCACTTTCATCTGGGGTCGCAGGTCGCGAATGTGCAGGATGTCGCCCGCGGCATGCGCGAAGCGGCGCGTTTCTATGTCGAGATGCGCAAGCTCGGCGCACCGGTCGATATGGTCGATGTCGGCGGGGGGCTCGGCGTGGATTACGAAGGTACGCGCTCGCGCAGCCATTGCTCGATGAATTATTCGGTACGCGAATACGCGCGCAACATCATTCGTACTCTTCAGGATGTATGTGCCAGCACCGGCGAGCCAGAGCCCAATCTGATCTCCGAGTCTGGCCGAGCACTCACGGCACACCATGCCGTGCTGATCACCTCGGTCGTCGACTCCGAGATGGTTCCGGATGCCGTGCTTGAAGCGCCGGCTGCAGATGCTCCGACGGCCCTGCATTCCCTGTTCGGATTGCTGGATCAGATTGAGACCGATGGTCCAATCGAATGCCTGCACGATGCCGCGAACTTCCTTTCCGATGCGCAGGCGCAATACACGCTGGGCGGGCTACCGCTGCGGGATCGCGCCTATGCCGAACGCGCCTACTACGCCGTGGCGCGCGCGGTGCTGCCACATCTCGATCCGAGCATCCGTGCGCAGCGCGAGACGATGGATGAGCTGCGAGAAAAGCTCTCAGCCAAGTATTTCTGTAACTTCTCCGTGTTCCAGTCGGTGCCGGATGCCTGGGCTATCGAACAGGTATTTCCGATCCTTCCGATCCATCGCCTGAACGAACGTCCGGCGATCCGCGGACGTCTCTGCGATCTGACCTGCGACTCCGATGGCCGACTCGATCTGTATGTCGATCGGGAAGGCGTGGTATCAACCATGGCCCTTCATGCGCTGAAGGCGAACGAGCCTTACCTGATCGCACTGTTCATGGTGGGCGCGTACCAGGAAATCCTCGGCGACATGCACAACCTTTTCGGCGACACCAACGCCGTGAATGTTGTGGTCAAGGGCGATCACTGGGAGCTGGAAGGGGCGGAGCATGGAGATCGTACCGACGAGCTGCTGCGCTATGTTCATCTCGCACCGGAAGAACTGGCGCAGACCTATCGGCGCAAGTTTGCGGCGGCCGATCTTCCGGCTGCGACGAAGGCCGCCCTGCTGGCCGAACTCGAAGCCGGCCTGAGCGGCTATACCTATCTGAGCTAGGTCCGGCTCCACGTCGAGAGCTCGGCTCAAAAGCAGCAGACGCAGGATTTGCGCTGCGCTGCGATGCTCGCCGAGCAGACGACTGAACGGCCTAGCCCTGAGCCTGCTGCTCCTTGCCTTCAAGATGCCTGCTGTGCGCTTCCAGTAATTTCAGTTGCGCCTCGCCGGGCGGAAGCAGCATCACATGCGGGAGCACATCGAAAGCGACAGCGATTCCGTCGATCGCGTCAACGCCGACGCTCAGATCCGCGCGCTCAAGCGCACTGATATGAGAACGATGCAGATTGCATCGATTACCGAGCTCTTCTTGCGTCCATTTGAAGATCGTGCGGCCGAGTTGGAGGTTTCGGCTGAGCGCATCGCGGGGGCTGTAAGCCGGTGCACGCAAGCGCGCGATGTCGCCGAGCGGTTCGGGCAACATTGCTGTTCGTTCTTGCTCAACATGTCGGGCCGGTATCGGCTCGGAACCCGCAAGGCGTTCAGTGACCGAGCTCGCCATGGGGCCCGGCTCTGCGAAGCGTGCAAGGCTGCCATGAATTGCATCGAGCAGGTCCTGCTCGCGGAACGGTTTCGGCAGAAACTCGAATGCACCCGCCTTCATCGCGCGGACGCTCATCGGAATGTCGCCATGGCCCGTGATGAAAACCACCGGGATCGGGTCCTTGATGGACAGCAGCTCGGATTGCAGATCGAGGCCGCTCATGCCGGGCAGGCGGACGTCGAGAACGAGACAGGCCGGGCCGGCCGCGCGCTTGTGTCTTCTGAACTCCAGTGCAGATGCAAACAGGATGACGTTCAGACCGACCGAGCGCATGAGATTGCCCAGTGATTCCCGAACTGACAGATCGTCATCCACGATGTAGACGGTCGGCGCGCGGAAGATATCCTCGTTCTCGTTGGGGCCGGTGATGAGCGGAGGCTTGGTCAAGGTGGCGGAACCCCTGGATCTGGCAAGACGGGCAACGGCATCGCAATGGTTGAATCGGAAATGGCCCTGCGATCGACACTATAGGTGGGTCGAGCGAGAACGTGAACGACGACCAGACAGTGCCGCATCGGCAAAGAAGCCGGCTTCGTCTGGCCGGTGTCCGGCGGACTATTCCCGCATTCCCTGGCGCGACAACGTGGTGAAGTCCTCCCCTGCGATGGACTCGGTGCTGTCCGAAGCGGGGGACTCGATCGGCAGATAGAAGCGGAACGTCATCCCGTGACCGTCATTTCGCAAAGGGACCAGGATGCCCCCGTGATTTTCAATGATCGAACTACTGATCCAGAGGCCAAGGCCCGTTCCGGTGGCCTTGGTTGTATAGAAAGCCGTCGACAGCCTGAACAAGTCGGTTGCTGGAACCCCCGGGCCGTTATCGCAGACATCCACTTCGATCCCGCGAGCAGAGGACGCGGGTTTGCACCGGATGGTGAGTCGACGGGGTCGGTCATCGACTGTCTCCATTGCCTCGAGCGCATTGATGACCAGATTGAGGTAAGCCTGCTGCAACTGAATCCGGTCGCCGAAGATTTTCGGCAGTACCGGGCCCAGCTCGGTCGAAACGTCCATTTTCTTCAGTTCGAGCTCGTGCTGGATCAGATCAAGGCTCTCGCGGATGACGTCTCTGAAGTCAAGAAATTCGCGACGAGGCGCCTCGCGCCTGATCAATGTGCGAATCCTCGAAACCACATCGCTGGCGCGCTTCGCATCCCGCATGATCCAGCCCATCGTGTTGCGAGCTTCCTGCAGGTTCGGCTGTTCGGCTGCAAGCCAATGGAGGCAGGCATTGGTGTTGGTGACCACCGCCGACAGCGGTTGATTCAGTTCGTGGGCAATGGAAGCCGTCAGCTCGCCAATCATGGTCAGGCGGGATGAGTGAGCGAGCTCGGCGCGCGTTGCAAGCAGCGCCTCTGCGGCACGCCGCCGCTCGGAAATATCCTCGCAAAGCGCAATCATGAAGCCTGAAAAATCAGTGCTCGCGGGAATTGCAGTGACGATCATGCTCATCGGTACCCGCTCCATGCGGTCCTCTGGAGGCAATACCTCGAGTTCAATCCGCTCTCGATCTCCGCTTCTCAGTTGCTGCAACTGCGCTAAAAAGATCCGGTTTTTTGCTGGCGGAAGGTAGTCGCTGAGGCGGCATCCCCTGAGATCGGACGCGCTCGCGATCACGAGTTCTCCAAATCGCGCATTGCTGGAAAGTATGTAGCCGTCCTCGTCCGTCAAAACCACGCCCATCGTTGCGTTGTTAAAGACGGCCTGCCACTGCAGTTCCGCGATGCGCCTCTCCTGTTCTGCCTGTTCGCGACTCGTGACTTCCGTGCGCAGCGCTTCATTGATTTTCTGTAACTCGATTCCGCCATCCCGAACCCTCGATGCGAGTTCGTCGCGCGTCTGACGAAGGTAGGCATCGGCATTTTTCCGCCAGTTGCCGAACCAGTTACCGGCGAGCATCGCCAATGCAAACGCAATGAATTCGGGCAACTCCTCAGGGTCTACGGCCAGGCTGTAGTAAGGACGGTCGAAAAAGAAGTCACAGACGAGCGTGCTCAAAACGACGCCCGCCCAGCCCGAAACCCGCCCTCCGATCCAGGCACTCGTAATCCCAGCGACCAGGAAAGGGAACCAGTATGGAAACGCCAGCCACTCTCGCAATATCAGGGCAATCGCGAGCGCGGCCAGCACGAGGAATACGGCAATGCCCAGACGCTGGGAAATACTGAGCGGGGCATGACTTGGGTTCTGCGCAGTACCCAAGCTGCGCGCCCCCTGTTTCAGACGCTGGAAAATCTCCCCGAGGGTCATTTACAGAAAGCCTGGATTGGTACGCCGACTAATTTTTGATTCACTGGTCTTGCCGTTGAATACGAACGAACCATGCGGGCGCACGGCCCGTCTATTTCGGGGCGAATCGTTTTTGACGCACCAAAGTTGTGCGGATATTCGGGTAAAGTGCGTCATCATGATGCCGATACTGCATGGAGAGACCTTGTTCTAAAAGCTTCTTGGAGCAGGATCTGCGCTTCCGCGCTCGGCATCAGCAACACATAGGCAGGCACCGCCAGTGCCGACGCAATGCGTTCGACGGTATCAAGTCCAACATTGAGCTCCTGACGCTCAATCGCGCTGATATGCGTCCGGTGCAGATCGCATTGCGACCCCAGTCGGTCCTGCGAAAAGCCAAAAATTGCGCGCGCCTGCTGGAGATTGCTCGCGATGGTCGCGCGAGACCGACTGTCAGGAGGTGCTTTGGACATGGCAGCGTGAAAGGCAGTTGGACGTGCAAACTTCAGAATAACAATAAAGCACTGCCGTACAAGCCGCTGACGAAAAAGCGGATCGAGACGGCATCGCGGCTAAGTAATTTTCACGAATAGAATCAGCATGCTGCGGTTAACCGGCGGGCTCCCGGTCGCTGCGGGTACCTGTCGCCAAACGCCTCTGGGAAGTCCAGCGGAGATCGCCTTCACGAGCATCAACAGCGACCTTCCCTGAGCGGAAGACAGCGCTAGAACCTTAACCAACAGCATCTTCAGACGCTGAGTTTTCAGCACTTCGGCGCCTGTTCGTGTGCGCTCAGCCGCCCGCGTGCTCCTGGCCGCGAGCCTCCCAATCCACTCAGACGCTAACGGCTGTCGAAAATTTATGCCGTTTTTATACGATGGTGCCGTTAGTCATATTGAATAACTATGCCATCGGCAGGTAAGGTTGCGATGACGATATTAGTCACACCTAAGGTATCCAACCGAAGCTG
>Ga0194135_10002161_pt1 | contig 11901 bp, 15 predicted proteins | sample LitLau_LLRF_2013_FD_134024 | JGI IMG/M metagenome (GOLD analysis project Ga0194135, IMG submission 134024) | Freshwater sediment microbial communities in response to fracking from North America - Little Laurel Run_MetaG_LLRF_2013 (version 2) | ecosystem: Environmental > Aquatic > Freshwater >... | reverse complement strand
TGTTGACCTTTTCAAAAATGAAATGTGTCTAGCGTAACGACACAATCAGTGCATTCCTACCGAACGCGTTCTCCACGGCTGAAATATCCTCCCACGTGCCTCCTAACGTAATAGGCTCTGTATTTGGTTGTGAACTGCTATGCTAAGATTGGCATGCTCTGATTGTGGTGCTGTCATTTTTCAGGTTGTTATTGAGTTGATTGAATTGAGGGAATTGGGAGCTGCAAGATCTTTGCTGAGGCAGACTGACCCTATGATAATGATGAAACAGCAAGAGCCGGAACGTTACATGCATCTAGGTTTGACTTTCAGAATTAATATGAATGAATGAATGAATGGGGAAGAATTTAATTATGGTAAATTTGATTTGACAGAAAATCTGCTGGCTAGGTCATATTTCGACCCTAGGGAAGCATATCTAGAAGGTACAAGTAAGGAAAAGCGGCGAGCTGCTATTGCTCAGGCACTTTCAGGAGAGGTGTCTGTTGTGCCACCTTCTAGACTTCTAGCATTATTGGCTCAAGCTTTGAAATGGCAACAACATCAAGGACTCCTACCACCCGGTACAGCGATAGATTTATTCAGAGGAAAGGCTTCCATGAAAGAACAAGAAGAGGAAAAGTATCCAACGCAGATGATCAAACAGATAAAATTCAGTCAGAAAAATCACGTAGAATGCGCCAGATTTTCTCAAGATGGTCAATACCTGGTATCAGGCTCAGTCGATGGATTTATTGAAGTGTGGAATTTTACTACAGGAAAAATCAGAAAAGATTTGAAATATCAAGCTCAGGTACTCAGACCTTTCAGTTATACACTGGCAAAAGTCTTTTATAAAGCAAAGAGATTTACTGAATAATAATTTTCAATCTTTTTTACAGGATAACTTTATGATGATGGAAGAAGCAGTATTATGTCTCGCCTTCAGTAGAGATTCTGAGATGTTAGCTTCTGGCTCTGGTACTGGAAAAATAAAAGTGTGGAAAATCGCAACAGGGCAATGTCTCCGAAGGTTTGAGAAGGCACATTCTAAAGGCGTGACTTCCATTCAGTTTTCAAGGGATAACAGTCAAGTTTTAAGCAGCTCATTTGATCATACAATCCGGTAAAAGAAGTTTGAACATAAAATATGATTCAGTTTGTTTCTGATACATGAAATTAATCTGCATTAATTAATCCAACCAGACTGCATGGACTGAAGTCCGGGAAGTGTATCAAAGAATGGAGAGGGCATGCTTCATTTGTTAATGAAGTTACATTCACTCAAGATAACCACAACTTGATTAGTGCGTCTTCTGATGGCACGATAAAAGTGTGGGGAATGAAGTCAACAGAAGCTGTTAATACATTCAAATCATTGGGTGGAAGTGGAGCAGCAGATATTCCTATTAACACCATTACGATTCTTCCAAAGAATCCAGACCATTTTGTGGTTTGTAATCGTTCAAGCACTGTTGTGATCATGAATATGCAAGGACAGGTATATTTACTTCAATTGATGCTTTTTAATTGTTAAAGTAACAATGGTTTTTACTAATAAATTCGTGTTTGAACTTTTCAGATTGTCAAGTCATTTACTTCTGGCAAAAGAGAAGGAGGTGACTTCGTATGTGCAACGATCTCTCCCCGAGGTGAATGGATTTACTGTGTTGGCGAAGACAAAGTATTATACTGCTTCTCAATAAATACTGGAAAATTAGAAAGAACTTTGACTGTAAGTATCAACATCGTAATAGTAAATAGTTTACGTTAAAAAGTCTTAATTCTGAACTACATTCAAACTTCTCTAAATAATTATTGTTTAGGTGCATGAGAAAGATGTTATTGGAATTTCCCATCATCCTCATCAAAACTTAATTTGCACATACAGTGAAGACTCCACCTTAAAATTATGGAAACCTTAGCGTTCATACTGAAAGTTGTCTTATGTCACTTAAAACAAAAATCTCCATAAATTACTGAGAACCTATAAAGTAGAGTATATATTTAAGGACCCCATTTTCTATTTTATTTTTATGATTCTGCACTTTAGGCGTATTGTAATAAACAAGTGTATAAAATGATGCAACAATTCTGCTTAAAACAGATGTTTTATTCATTGTTCATTTATGTTATGCATCTGCATGCAGACGATAACTAAAGTAATAATAATCCTTCTCTATATCTCATGCCTATAGTTTCATGAATTTTTGGTGTGTTCAGCCAGTTCAGGGTTCAGTTGAACAGACAGAAATGGCATGCAAAAGAAATAATCCAAAAAACACAACATGCGACCAATGAATGGTAGTCGCTTATCGGGTGAAATTTCTGCATGACATAATAAACATAACTCGGGGAATTAATGACGATAAGATAAGCGTACGTAAGCGTGGGGAAGGGACATCGAGTGAGTCACAGTCACAGGGAAACAGGTTGAATTTCAAATGTGAAAAGCGCGCCTCTCCTCTTCTGTAAAAGTCATTTTAGTCAGTGGAAGAGAGAAACTCGAAACTCGGGGTCTTGCTGTCGACGACGACGACAACGGGATTCTCCTCCCCGGATTCAAAGCAGTTATCATCATCATGGCTCATCTTAACGAAGGGATCAACTTTATCTACAGGGCTTTCACGGAGGTAAAGGGTGGTGATATTATTAGTGGATTATCAAACTAATTTCCTATGTGCTCTCGTGTTAGTTGTTGTGTAAGAAGTTTAGTAGTAGGTGTGGTTGTTTGTTAATTCGAATTCGTTGTTGCAGGCTCCAAGTTACCATCTGATGCTGGAGGGCATGCTTTTCTTGTGGGTGCTCTATTTAATTTTCCGGAAAAAGAAGCATCCTGATGTGAAGATTAAATTGACACAAGAGGTGAGTGTACAGCAGTCGAATTTTATTACCTTTCCTGATATTTCTGAAAAATTAAAATTATGTTCGTTGGTTTGCAATCAAGGAGGAGGAGCAAATAATTCAAGCTTGGAAACCAAAGCCCTTGGTTGACGCGGAAAAATTGAGGATTGCTGATGTTGCTGCAGCTGAACGGATTTGGGGTCCTATTGAAGGTCGACCAGGAAAATTTTTGGAAATTGAAAACCAGAAGTATCTTAATTTGGCAACTCATAATTATTTGGGATTGGTCGATGAACCGGCGTTGGATGTGGAAGCGGAGCGGTGTATTCGGAAGTATGGTGTGGGGTCATGTGGTCCCAGAGGATTTTATGGAACTGTTGGTAAGTCATTTATATCGAGGTATATATTGGCTTACAACATGACAGTATAAGAGGCCAAGATATTTGCTAAGTAGCTGCTATGACATGACGCTTATTTAATCTTCTTAGACGTGCATATTCAGCTGGAAGAAAAAATTGCAGACTTCTTGAAACTGGAAGAAACGGCATTGTATTCTTATGGATTTTCTACTATAGCCAGTGCTATTCCGTCTTATTCAAAAGCCGGAGATATTATTTTTGCGTGAGAACAATAATGTCTTATCCGAATAAGTATTGTTTATAAATTAACTACGACTAGATAGACTAAATTTATTTTTTGTAGCGATGAACAAGTGAACTTTTCCATTCAAAAAGGACTTCAAGCTTCTCGAAGTATCGTGCACTACTTTCGTCACAACGATTTTGATGATCTTAATCGCTTGTTGGAGGAACAACAGAAGTTAGATAAAAAGGTAGTTTCCTGTTTTCACTTGCGGATAAATTTCAATTTATTAATAAGATTGTTTGATCAGCAGAACATGAAAAAGGCTAAAACAGTGAGAAGATTTTGTATTGTCGAAGGAATATATTATAAGACTGGTACGATGTGCCCACTGAATGAAATAGCGAAATTATGTAGAAAACATAAAGTTCGATTATTCATTGATGAAAGCATTTCATTCGCAACAATTGGGGCAACTGGTCGTGGGATCACTGAATACAAGAATATTGCTGTGAGTTGATGTATGAGTTGACTACAGACGTGCGTATAACTGATAACATTCCTATTTGTGTCTTGTTTCTAGCTTGAAGATATTGATCTAATTAGTGGAAGCTTGGAAAATGGATTAGCTGCATTTGGAGGATTTATTGTTGGACCTTCTTTTGTCGTAGACCATCAGAGAATTTCTGGTCTTGGTATGTCAATAGTATATGTGATAAATGATTACAAAGCTAATCATTAGTGAATCGAAATACATCAGAATATTTTTGGTAGGATATTGTTTCTCGGCATCCTTACCACCTCTTTTAGCTGGAGTGGGTATTGAGTCTTTAAAAATTCTCGAGCGAAATCCTCATTATATTTCTGAGCTGAATTCCAACTGTAGATTCATTCACGAGTAAGCAACTTTTAATGTTTAATAAGTATCAGGTAAAATCTGCTCTGTGCTGTACTTAAAGCCTATCATTTGTCTTGTTTAACAGAAAATTAGAGTCCCTTACGTATTTCACTCTAAGTGGACACGAGTTGTCACCGATAAAACACTTGAGTATCAAAGATTCAACGAAGTCGAGGCAAGTCGAAACAAGACAGATCGACCAGATAATAGCCCAGGTGACTTTCAGCTTAATCCACCTTGTCACCTTAAGTAATACATAATTGCTTGAAAATAAGCTCAATTTATTTATTTACAGATGAAAGCAGATCACAATGTTGCACTAGTACAGCCTAGTTACTTAGAAAATGAAGAAGCAACTGTACCCCCTCCTAGTATTCGGCTTAGCATAAATCGCCTCTTAACCGAGGATGAGATGACTTCAGTGGTAGATGCATTGGAAAAAGTCTCCAAAAATGTACTCTTGTAGTGCCACAAGAACCTTTTGAGCTTATTCCATTGTATTTTTGCAAGCTAAACACGAACAACACAAGTATTCCATTTGAGCACATCCCACTGTTTTAGAACTCGTATCTTTTTCATTTTCTCTGAAACTCTGAACTACATGTCCTTGTTCCGTAAAATTGTGTACCTACTTCTTACTACATGACTTTAACATGCTGAAATGCATAAAAGAAGCATTTTTAAAATGCTTGATGTTTACTGTGCCTTCGAATATATGCTTTGCTATATAATATTTTAGATTAATATGCCAGTTATGTAATTATGGTGTCTAATAAAATGTACAATAAAATACGTAACAATAAGTATCGATGTCATTTTGTATAAACTTTTGTTATTTTCTATCAATCAATTACAAATACAATCATCATTAGTAAATACGATACCCATGACTTAAATATTGGCAATTTTCGAGAGTTTACCATAAGATGGTGTAAGTACGGATTAGGACTTGAATTGAAAGGTTAATCTTGAAGAACTGTAAATGATGGACCATTAATGATTAGAGACGAAATTTTGAATTTCTGGTGACAATTCGCTATAAAACCTTCTGAAGATTTTTCACAAAAATACGAATAGAACAACTCCAGCTGAACTACATAATATATGCATATATGTATTTATATATATAATATGTCTTAGTGGTTACATAAGTAGTAGGATGAAAGTTAAGTAAGTATGAAATATTTAACAAGGCAAGTTGTTTGCTGCGTAACTCGCTGACCCTGGCATACACAAAAGCACAGAATGCACAAAAATTTTGCATTTGGTTGAATCCCATCCCATCCCATGAAGACTCCCGTACACATCATTTTCAAAGTAATACTTAAAATGCTTCACTAATTCATATCGGTAAGTCATTCTGAATGTTAAAATTGCAATCGAAATATCTAGTTTGAATATTCTGTGGCATCTTGTGTATGTTGTAAATATCGTTGGAACATGATCCCGAGTACTGCCTTCACTAAACCTTCCGTAACTACTCGACCTGTCCTTTCTTAAATTATTATCAATCTGTTTCTTTCTCATATATATTTATTTTATATCAAGAAAAAATATTTAGTTAAAAGCTGTATAAGTGAAAACTTAATAGCATTCAACAATAACTAACAACATCATGTAAGAACTATTGAGTACATTTAAAGTTATTCAGTGTCAAAAAGAAGTGCAATACACGAGCCTACTAATTAAAGTTGGACAGAAAAAAGTAACACACAAATAAATCTAATAATATTTTAAATAGGGGTGATGATGATGTGTGCATCGCCTAAAAGTTGTATAAAGAGACACAGGCAACCGTGAAGGACTACGCTATCAAACTCCAGAGCTTTACGACTGAATCACAAATTATTAATTTCCAATCTTTTGATATCGTTTTACTCTTGAGACGTTGAAAGTTGTCTACTTCCAATACTCGTTGGATATTTTGGAAACGGTATTGTTTTTGCATATACTTGACTTTTATACTTTGTAGTCTTTTCACTAGTTTTCTACTGTTAGTTTATACAATAGCGACTCATAAATGCAAAAGTGTACCATTAACATTAAATCGTTTTCAAGCTTTTCAGCTTAAATGCTTTTTCATTTTACTATAAGATTTTTATTATTACACTTAGAAACTTTCCGGAAAGGCTTTGTCGATAAACACTCGTGATAAGTTCATACTATAGTTGCTTGACGCAGTTAACTTAATTGTTAATTAATTTCAAGTCGTCTTATATACTCAAATGTGTAAGGTTTCGATGATTCCCTTAGTCTTGTACAAAGCTTGTCGCACATAGTATTTGTTCATCTAGCTTTGTTGCTGATCCACTAAAACTCCATTTTGTTTTCAACTTCACGCGACTTACGCTTACGTTTGTATACTCCTATTAAATTATACACTAAAAAACTTGTGTTACTACTTCAGTAATAAGAAGGTATTTTTTATGATTAAATGAAAATTATGTCCCTCGTGGAGAGTACTAGTAATTAACACAATTGAAGGTTTAAACTAAACAGGGACTAAGTGTTCATTATGAAATTCTCAGTCGATAACTGAAAATATATTCAAGCTGGATGGAGAATGACTGTAGCTATGAGTTGATGAAGAGGTAAGATTGAAGGATAATTCTTTTCGGTGATCATGAGAAGACATATATAGTTACAGGATTTAATATTTTCTACTTCCTAACAGGAAAACACTGCATGACATTATTACTCGTAGTTCGCCCTCTTATAAAACGTCCTTGACAGGCATCATATGCGATGCATTTTAGACCTCTTGAATTTTGATTGGATCTTAAAGAAAACTTTTTGAGTCGGTTGCTAATAAAAATTGGTAAATGATTATTGGAACGTAGCATAATATATATCTCTCTCTTGTCTAGTCGTACAATTTTTAGCTGATTCTATGGAGAGATATAATGCATGGTTAATCTTTTTTGTATAAATAGATATATATCTGCATGGTTCTGGTCTAATCACACACACGCGCACAGTAGAAAATTAATATCCTACTAACGGAACAGCTAACGATGAGTTTTGTCAGCGCTTCATCAGAATATTCAAACGGGTATCAATAAAACTTCCTGAATCGTGTTATTTACGGATAAAAAGCAAAATGGTAAGTTTAAAATAAGATAAAAATAGTACAAGTTCTTAAAATTCATCTACCTAATTGTAGCTTTAAAACACGCTTTAAAATATGACCATTGTCGAGTTCTAGTACACAAAAAAACTGGTCACTGGACTACATCTGAGCTATATGATGTTTGGTTAGGTTGGGCCATGATACATAATACCGTTTGATGTGAATTATACAAATCAATAGTTAGTAAGATAAGAGCCCTTTCACACATGAATATAACTAAACAACTTTTCGGGTTGGTGTAGGTAATACGACTGAACGTGATACATCGCCTTCATTCTTTTCGATAGGGAAAAAGTTAAATCAGACACTTTTCTAAATTCTATCAGTACCACGAAGTGCATTATTACTACGGTGGTTCCCATTCAACATAAAATAATTATTTAACAATTAATAATGTGTACGTATTTCTGTGACATTTTTTGACTTTCAAGATTCAGACATAATCACATTTTCAATTTAGCAAATGATAATATAAACCGTTAAACACAACTACTTCGACGAATCGTGTCTGTTTTTCGGCATTCATCACGTACGGCATGCGTAGTAGCTTAATATCTACACTCACACAGAACACTTTTCATCCAAACCACTACAACTAACTACCGACAAACCTGTCTACTAGAATAGTTATTTTTGCCGTGATAATTAAAATCTTCCTACGTCTACTAATGATAAAATTTAAAGTACATCCTTATGTATACTTAGTTAAGAAAGTGACAACTCCGTTAACAGAAGAGAGAGGGTGTTTGATAAGAGCTTATGGAGAACAATTTTGCCATGCCCCCGACAAGATGAAAATCGAGTCTGACAAATTTCTTCACTTCTTTGATGTTTGAAGTTCGTATGATTTTTGATGTATGAATGCTTAGTTATTTTAGCATTTTCTTCAGAATAGGGATAAGTTCTGGCGGTGTTAAAATGTAGTTGACATTGATCTAACGACTAACCCAAACTTGGGAAATCGTTAACATCATCAACTCGCGGAGCAGCTTGTCGCTGAGGTCGATCCTAAAATTATGTAGGATGATTTTCAGTACAATTGACTAATCCTATGAGAATCGGTCCTGAAGATAAAACTCACCTCTCGACCTCCTCGATAACCACCTCGCTCTCCTCGGAATCCACGGCCACCTCCAACTCCGCCACGCCCTCCACCACCTTCTCGTTCACCACCGCCTCCTCGTCCGCCGCCTCTTTCACCCCGTTCAGCGCCACCACCACGTCCTCTTCCACCTCCACGACGTTCTCCTCCTAGTCCACCCCGTCGAGAATCAGCGAAGTGAAAGTCGATTTCAAGAACTTGTTTTTGACGTCCGGCCCTCTGGGGACAGTCATATTCCTACAAAAAATATTTTAAAAAATGTTTATGAAAAATAGGAGGGTTAAAAACTAAATCTGGGAATCATTTAGTCCCTAATTTATATAACGCGGTGGCTTACATCAAGTACCTCTTCGTCCTCATATTCATCTTCCTCTTGAGTAACCTTTTCCTTTTTCTTCAAAGTCAGATTCTGCCATTGGGACTGATCCTCGCCTTCGCCAGCTTTACGCAAATTGAACACCGGCTTTTGTCGTGGTTGCTAAAAAAGACAGAAAACATTGTTTACAACGTTCCTTTGTGAAATCAACCATTAGTAAATAAGTTTAAAAAATTTACGGTGATAGCAACTTACACTCACCTGCAACGCTTTCCATTCCTCCAGTGTCATCAATTTAGGCTCAGCCGGGCCATTGCTTGCATCATTTTCATTCTTCTCGTCAGTTCTGTTTGAGATTTTTAATTATTAATTGTCAGGTTGATTCTTAGAAACAGAAAAAACAAACAAAATATCTCACTTGTCATCAGCTCCAGGATCCTTTTCTGCTTTTTCTTCAGTGGGTTCTTCTCCGGCGGTTTGATTTCCGCTGAGATCAGGTCTACGTTAAGAAAATTTATAAAAATGAAAAATGACTACACATTGCAACTCAAAGTAATAAAGCTAATAAATTCTTTCTTTGACTTACTCAATTTCATCCTTATAAGTTCCCCAGTTTCGTGAACCACCTCCTTCTTTCTTGTCAACTGATTTTACTCCACTAAAAATTCAAATTCAAATAGACTCTAAATGTCATGTTTCGCAGTTCAGCCTTACAAAAATTAAAAAGCACACACACCTCTTGTCCGAACCAGATTGTCGATCAAATTCCCGTTTCCGTGGTCCACCTCTTCCTCCAGCACCTCCACCTCCACCTCCACGTGAAGCACCGCCGCCTCGTCTTTCGCCACGGTATCCACCGCGTCCTCCACGTCGGTCTCCATAATCATCGTTCCTAAAGCACAAAAATAATGTTAAATGACTGAGCGTGAGCGATTTAGAATGTTCATGAATCTTCCTCACCTTGGACCACCAACACCACCACTTCCGACTTCATCACGGTTTCTCCGATTGTTGCGTTCCTCTCGTTCTTCATCGTTGAATTTCAGGCTTCGTTCCTTGTCATAGGGTGGCCGATCAGTTCTAGGTCCTCGATTAGGTTTCTGTCCCTCGTTCCCAGCTATCAAGCGAATACAAGTTGACAATTATAAATTTAACATTAGCTCATACACTACACTATTGCAAGCAAAACTCACGTGGAGGTCTGTTTCCTGACTTGGCAGCATCTCCAGTACCCCCTCCTTTTTGATTAGAATCGCGAATGCCCTTCCTTGCAGCGTTGTTTCCAGGTTTATCGGCGCCAATTTCTATCACAAACCAATCATATGAGTCACGCTTAAGACAAGATTTCAACTTATTTTTTATAATTCAGGAAAAAACGTACTTTGAGAAGGAACAGAGTCAACTTTTTCAGTCCGATTTTCTTTTTCAGCACTCTTAATTTTCGGCTTGGCTCCGATTTCGCCAGCTTTCAAAACTTCCTCAGGGTCTTCTTCGGAGTCAGAAGAAGCTCTCCGAAGGAAGCTTGAAAAGCGATTGGTTATCCCTATCCCGTACGCGTTCTCCATCATGCACTTACGCACCAACTCTCAACTGAAATAAGAACATTTCGAAACCTCTGTTAAATTCTCTTCAATGTTACAATCAATTTCCCTGGAATTCGCAAGCCATTGTCATTCAAGCATAGTATGCAATTCACCCTAACTAAACTCTAAACCTTCAACTCATCGATATCAATATTCTACTTTGAATCGTATGATGCCCAACCAACCATTCAAATATTATTTACTCCCAGACTGCATTTCCAGTTAAACTGAACGTATAAACAAAAGTACCCGATGCCGACATGCATACAAACGTAATTTCAGGCTAAAATAATTAACTACTTCCTGGTTTTGATAGCCATAAGAAAAACCACATACCATATCATTCCAGCAATACTAGTAAGTGTAACTTAAATGTGGGAAAATAATTGGAAATTTTCCGTCATTTTTTAACACATCATACATTCTACTATTATTATGAACTCTCCAGCATGTCTAGCGTATTGTACGAAACTCATCTTCTTTCGAGTACATTTCTCCAAATTTAGATGCACCACCGTCTTGTACCAAGAAATGTGTGAGAGCAGTTTAATAAACCCCTGAGGAGGATGTACATAAAAGTAAAAAAACCGAAGACAGGAGGAAAGAATAAGAAGACATGGAAGGGAAGTAAAGTGTTCGAGATACTCTCGAGAAGGGAAAAAGATGTCTGAGGAGGTGCTCCGAAATTCGCTCGAATGAAATCCTAAATTAGGGACTTCTTAAAATGATCATCTAATACTGCGACGACTTCCCATTCATTTAAACACACTACCACACCACCATACATAACTCTTATTAAGTGCATCTAACTAAAATGTTACATTTTGCACCTGAACAAAGGAGAAACAAAGGAACACGATTTTGGAAACTAATCCAAGGCCTCATCATCGGTTGTAGAAAATGAACAAAGCATGTTGTGAGACCCACTCTAGCATTGCTACCACCACCACCACCACCATTATTACCATTAGTCTTACTAGTTGTAATACCCCGTGTGTAATAATGTGGACGATCGTGAGCGCCTATAATACATTTTGTCCTCTGCCTACACTTTAGCACACACACACACACACATAATAAAAATAGTGCCTCTCTTCTTCTGATGCTGATACGCAGAGGTAACAAGAAGCCAGAAGCTTAAAGGTTCGATTGGAAAGGAAACGTATGTAAATTTCGAAAATAGTTTAAATATTAATAATATGGATATCAGTGGTTATTTACCTGTTGGATGCAGAATAGTAGTGAGTTTTAGAATAATTCTGAGCAGAACATTGAAGCACGGATGAAATGTAAGCCACGACTTGCGTGAAATAACTAATGGCCTCAGTCTAATTCACTCCAGTCTTGGTCTCTTCTTCTGCTAATGCATAGAGAGAAGGCAGAAGAAGACGAAGGCAGGAGGCATGATGATATGTTGTGTGTTCACATATCACGAGGACTGCCGCATTCACCCAGACTACCATCACC
>Ga0194135_10002160_pt1 | contig 11906 bp, 4 predicted proteins | sample LitLau_LLRF_2013_FD_134024 | JGI IMG/M metagenome (GOLD analysis project Ga0194135, IMG submission 134024) | Freshwater sediment microbial communities in response to fracking from North America - Little Laurel Run_MetaG_LLRF_2013 (version 2) | ecosystem: Environmental > Aquatic > Freshwater >... | reverse complement strand
GGAGGAGGACGGAGGACGGAAGCATTCACATAAAGAGCCGTGCTATCGCCCACCTCTTAATAAATGTGCCCACTCACACGAATTTAATATTCTTTGTGTTTTACCTACTTGGTCCTACGGAGTACTACGGACCACTAACGTTCACAATCTGTATAAATAAGCACAATCAACAATGCAATATCTTGAAATGTGCAGTGCGGATCCGAAAAAATTTAAGTCCATTTAAATTCAATCTACTCGATCCTTTTAGATTGGTAACGTAGACACAAACTCGGATACCTGTTTGTAGGTTAGATCAATTCATGAAGTGTAAAGTTGTGATCTAATTTCTAATTATCTGTTAGAAATAGTTGTGGATAATCGAACTACCGTCCCTTACTAAACCGTCAGATTTCTAATGTGTGTTCTTTCCTTGTGCTGCACTTTCATTAGTTTCATTAGTGTCGTTCTTTAAAATGCGTCCAAAGATAGCAACTTTCCATGAAGTGATTTCTAACCATACATATATTAAAATGTCATGGCTTATATAACGACGATAAGCTTACCAGAGTGAAAACGATTGCAGTTTCATTCATTGAATTATTTTTCTGTTTTAAGGATGTCTCATTTCCATTCCCACTTAAGCTTAAGGACTTTCAGAAATCTCCAACGAAATAATTTGTTGAAACTCTGAAGCATATTCTTGAATCAATTTTAACTATGACTTCATTACTTCAATAGTTTAAGTCTGATGATTTAAAATATGCAAATAAGGAGTGAAAACTTGTCACAGCATATAACACTTTCGTTCCCTTACTTTTCTAGTGAGCAATAACACGCATGTCGCATGAATCATAGCTAAATGTTGCAAGCTACCTGAGCATAAAACTTAATTACCTTTGAAACATGTTTGAATAAAATCTTCAGGCTAAACACCAATGCATACTTTTATTTGTGTACGTCCAAGTATGAATATCAAATAGCATTCCCCTCCAGTGCACAAGGAACACACAATTGATCTGACTCATATTAAAATTTGCATTGTCGTGAAATTTATAGTTTGGATCTGAAACTATTCAAATCCTTGCACACTAGTACACAATTTACAGCTCCATATGCTTATTGATTGGTTTCGTACCGTAGACTTCTTGTGCTAAATGTCTATTTGTAGTTGGTTCATTTTAAAATCCGGAATAGGACGGGGTAGTGTTCAGGGGGACATAATCCGAGGGTGGCATAAACTTTGTTTTGAAACGCGATTTGAGAAATAAGCAATCAAAGTGTTCCTGATCCCAAATTCAATTCACCTTTAAAATTATACAATTGTCTACAATTCAAAGCCAGAAATGGTCTCCACAAAATTTATTTTGCCAATAAAAAAATGAAAAAATAGAAATTTATAAGTAGAGAACTGAATTTTTGAAAACAATAGCAGCAGTTTTTAAAACCAAGAAATCTGACTGAAAGAAAATTAAAATAATGTCAACTACATTTAAGTTAGGTCTAGGATAATCCAAATTAACTGCATTCAAAATACTTAAATCAAGAATGCCTTCAGCTTATCTATTCGGACTTATCGTTTTATTCGGACTGCTAAATTATCGTTCTATTCGGACTGCAGTCTATGCCTATGCAGTTAATATATTATAGATTCCCATGAGGTTGATGAGGGAGTGATCTCCTCCGCATCTGTCCTTCTGTTGCTGGTTTGGTGAGAACAGTTTAGCGCGTGAATGTAAGACGACACGAAATCAAGTGCCACAGCTGTATATGCATAAGTTATATGTCCTTAAACATTACAGTGATGAAATAATAAACTTTGTTTAAACAGATATTACGTCTTCAAGACAATTTATACGACATGGTCATGAGTTTCATGTAATTCCTATCGAACTAAACAAAGTTAAGCGAAACAAGTTTTGAAAGCTGTTAGGTGACTAATTGCAAATTATGCATCAAAAATATAATCTTTGCCTTATTCCATTATGGTTGGCAAATTAATGCTAGGTAAACGATTTAGTGGAATTTTTTATATGCTGCGGCACAAACATCGTAAATGTCCTGTAATAAATAAGAGGCATGTGAGATTTCGAACAATACTTACGAATAATGTGTAAAAGCGTTTGAGAAAGAAAGTGAACAAGCCATGTGTACCCTGAGCGTAAACGCTTTGTCGTTAATCAAATTAGTTCAACTGACAGAACCCAAGTTTCCCCAATTGTAACTAAGGAAGAGAACACCCTAGTTACTGAAAGGCATTTTTCTAGGGACCCTGTAGGGTCCAATTGTAAAGTCTTCCCTAAAATTCTTCTTGTCCTATGTCTTTCAACCGTTTTACTAAATGTCTACATGTGGGGAAATTCGATTCCATGCAGCATTGACCCCTACAGCAGCATAGTTTCCGAAACAGTTTTTGCTGCAATTTAGTTTTTAAATATTCAGAATTCTTAGTTGCACGCCTTATGAAAGACCCTGTACAGTACGTACTGCGTACGATTATTTCAATTTCCATAACTTAATTATAACTGTGGGCAAACAAATAAGTTTGAAAAACTACAACTCGAGTGCCTGTTGTACTAAGAAAGTATTAAATGTCAGACTTTAAACCAAACTTCACTCGAAGTTTGTGGAGTTAAGGAGTTAACCAATAACAGAGTTCATTGTAGCACTTGTAAAAATACTTATTTACTTTAAATGAACAAACTAATGTCAGTTTACCATAAAAGAGGAATTGGAAATAAGAAGTCAGGTTTGAAGGCAATTGATGTCACCATCACAAAGATTTAACGAATTTAAGTTTTGGACATTTACCTTGCTTAACCCGAAAACTGAACTTTTCAACTATTCAATTGCTTTCACGCTTTTCAAAAGCCCAGTCACTGCTCGTCCGACAAATTCATGAAAAGGTCAGAAAACTTTGCCGGCCATTCTCGCTCTCTTTTGTTTCTTCTCGTGCTACGTCCTTGGAACCTACGCTGAAACTCTCCAGCCTTCTGACAGTTCTGACCCTGCATAAAAAGCATTTTTTTGGATGACTTATAATCATGAGTGTCAGTCCCATTGTAGCCCTTTAAAGGTAGAATCAACTCCTTCTACTTTGTTTTCTTTTCCGAAGCCGCACCTTAACTTCAAGAGGAGGTTTACGCAAAAAAATGAGAGATCATAAGCTGTCGTGATCAGAACTAAAGATAAAGTACCATTTGTAGGAGGTACATTTTATTAAATAATTACAATACACTCCGTTTGAACTTATGCTAATAGTTTGCCTTTCAACTCACTGTGTCTCTATATAAAGCAGGAACAATAAAATAAAAATGAATTGTAGCAAAGCCATATTATGAAGAAAGACACAGATAAAATGTCCAACTATGGGCAGACATACAAAACCAGTGGAACGAACAACCTTTCATCCTTCTCTTTCTGAGGTAGTTTTTCAACAAGTTCATCGTCGAAAGATATGAGGGCTTAATACTTGTAAATGTCTAAGACTTTGTTTGTCTTATGCAAGAGTTACCCATAAAAGAAATCGATCATGGATGACCCAGTAATCAATATCGAAGGTAGCTTGTGCAATAGAGAGACAGAAAAAAAGAATGCAAGTTCTTCGAACTATATCGCGTTCAAGAAAAACTCCATAAGTGTTTCCTTTATGTCGTTAAAGAACTAGCCCCACATAATACAATTTATAAATTTCGCAGCGAACTAATTTCGTTAGTCGGCAAGGCGTTAGTCCTTGCTGCAGATCAATTGCTGCATTGTAAATTAATTGTTAGTAGCCCAAAAGACTGTTTAAAGTAGATGAGGAAACGCTGGTCGCCAACACATTTTAAATCCTTTACTCCATGATTCGACGATACTATTTGGAGAGCCTTAACCGTACAAGAATGTAAAGGAAGTATTGTCACGATTTCTAGAGGAAATTGTGTTGCAGCCTTTACTTTCATCTGGTAACGATTTCGCAAGTTTAATTTTAAACCATCCTCGGTAAGATGCTAAATGTTTTCTCATGAAAATGCAATGGAAGCACGGAAAAACGCTGGTTGTCGAAAAATATTTTCCATGTAGCAAGTCTCCTCATCTGAAGCAAGGACGGACTTGTTTTTCAGCAATTATAAGTTTTAGTTTTTTCGTCAGGCTAATCAAGTGTAAAGACTTATCCTAGCGGCGAAAACTTTCCCAGTAATCAATGTCGAAGGGACCATAATCAATAGAGAGATAGAAAAAGTGTTTGCAAGTTCTTCGAACTAAATCGCGTTCAAGAAAAACTGTATCCGTGTTTCCGTTATTTCGTTAAAAAACTTTCCCCACATAATACAATTTTTAAATTTCGGAGCGAACTAATTTCGTTCGCCGCCAAGGCGTTAATCTTTATGACTATCGGAGATCAATTGCTGCATTGTAAATTAATGGTTAGTAGCCCAAGATTTGATAAAGTATAGTGATATTAAGATTTAATTAGCATAATTATTATTTTACGTAATGGTTTGCTTGTAGTGTAATAGTATATTCAGACACATATCAGCTTTTAAAATGACTGAACTGATCAGAGGGTTTTTATAATTAAATCTATCTTAAACTTGATAGTAACGTACCATTTCTCCTTTCGTGTAACAATTAAAGAGAGAAAGTTGTGACATTTATTTCACCGACGTGTATTTTAAACGGTACTTGTTAGCTGGTGAAGTTAAAAACTTTTCTTCCGTCTGTATGATGTGATGCATGACTCTCTCATAACCGCGCTTGACCATTTTTGGCTTTTTGTAAGCTTCGACTGCGTCTGATTCAATTTTTAAAAAAACATTTCACTACAAATAGGAATTTTGTTATTGTAAATTTTCTTCTTTCAATGACATACCTGCAGCATCAGCCCAACCCTCCTCACGAAGTATCACCGACAGTTGGTGTTTAGTTGCAAACCGCTTTCCCTTACACTGAATCCACGCTGTAATTATTTCCCACCAGAGATCATAGTGGGTTGAGGTTGAGCGTTTTGCATAAATGGAGTCTCGATCAGCTGCAGGAATGCCCAAGGCGTTACACACTTCTCTACAATTAAGGGAAATATCCAGCTCATTTTTTAGCAAATTCACAATGTCGTGAACGTGCATTGTATGTAACTTATACGGCGAACTCTAAGTGACAACTTCTCGGAGGTCTTTCGCAGTTGGCTTGAAAAAGGCAGATAACCCATATACAATTCTGTGGAGGGACAACCTGATTTAAAGACGGATTGGATGAAGTCCGTTTGTAGACAATTTTTGGCGTACACTATTGACTGTGGATATGTAGTAGCAAGAACTCCGGATGAGAAAAGATACGAATGGGCAATAACCCTCCGTGGTGTAATTTTATCAGCTTGACAACTCTGTAAAAATAAAGGTTATCTCGTTATCAACTTCAATTATGTTTAAGTAATCTTATTTTCATGATTGATCTGGGTTGGCGCAAATCGTTTGAGACTAGGTTGAGACTACAAAATAACTTTACATCCGTGGTTTATCCTTTTTAAAATGGATTCTCGATTCTTTGCTTCGGCCTTTATCTTTCCGTTTTTTATTAAAATTATAAATACCCATGCACTTCGTGTATTTTGAGATTAAGAGATGACATTGGGATAATTCGTTCGATTTCAGCCTTGTAAGTGAACAGGCATAACATCCCATAAAGTTCGTACATTTTGGTCGGAGAGTATTAATCATATTTGTATAGCCCAAAAATGTCGTTATTTTCCATTTAAAGCATGTCATAAGAATAAGGCAAATGCACATTATTTTTTGCCGAAATGATAAGAAATAAGATTAATTTGGATTTTGATTTGGACCAACATTTATCACTGAAAGCGAAACTGGATAATGCATAGAGATTCAACACGTCAAAATTCCATGCCATCCAAGAAGAGCTTAGAGATTTGAAGTAACCGTTTGAACTGATTTTTCATCCCGTTCGGCTTTCAAAGTTAAGGTATTAAGTTAAAGACTTAAAGATAAGGTATCGAAGATAAAACATGTGGGTGAGTGAGCAAAAAAATGTACTTACTGGGATAAGTTTAACGCCACTAAATGGTGAGAAATAAAGATGTTCTTTCAGTCTTTGAACTAGATGATTGAAGGGGTAATCACTCGCACAGAACATGGTGACTTGGGGAATTGCAATGAAGATGGTTGACACAAGCTACTGTTTGTTTGCAGTATGAACAATATAAGCTTCAATGCTCGTTGCATTTACTTGCTGTAGATTAGATCAATTTGTAAGAGACGTAGAACTGGTTCATAATTACTGTCATTGTCCTGCATTTTCATTTACAATTATTACTTCATTGCCTATTGATTGATAATAGAAGTTAGTGCAAGTAATTTAGAAGTTGAACAACTTCCCATGCTTTAGTTTATGTCTGTAAGTTCAGGATCTCAAGGAACCAGAATAAAGGATGGTGGCATTCACTGGCCCTCTTACTTTTACAGACGCGAGCGATTAATTCAACAAAACATTAGTGGTTCTATCTTTGTCCATGAGACTTTGAAGCAATCCAGCAAAGTTTCAAATTGCTGTTTTAGTGTAAAATTCTCTCGCGTTCAAAATTTGAATTTCCAAGGATTGAGGCCATCAAGTATGATTCCGGCTCTTTCAAGTTGCTTGTCGTTAGGTATTTCGTGAGTGGAAAAAACAAAATAAGTACGCTGTTTACCGTTCTAGAATATATTTCAAAGAGAAATAAAACCGAGCTTAATGCTACAGAATTGAAAGCATCCTTCAAACTCATCCCGAAGCAGAATTTTAGAAAGGATAATATTGCAAGCTCAACCTTCAACTGTGGATTGTGACTAAATCAAACAATAGCGTCTTCCTTTAAAGGACTTTATTACATTTGTAGTTATCCTACCTCATTGGAAAGAAGTATTTGCGCAAAAATATTACGAAGGACTGACTATTTTAAGACAAGTTATCACCTCACGTAACTTGTTGCGAAATACAAGGTTACACAAAGTCCTAAAGAAGAATAGTAGTCACAAAATTTTATCACGTTTGATTTGTTGTCTGTATTTGTGGAAAAGAGACAAGTTTCGTTGATTTCAGAGAAAAATTGTTCTTTTTCATTGAAGTCACGAAGTGGTACCTGATTCAGATCAGTTGTGCTTTCCAATAAAATCAAATTGAAATATAGATATCGTGTTTTGAACATTCAATTTTTATTAGTGTGTCGGAATGTTTGTTGCAAACAGTAGACTTTTATAGCAGAAGTAAATAACATAATTAAAATGGTGTTTCAGTGCCAAGAACCTTACAACCTGATCTGGTACTTGAATTGAAATAAAAACTGGCACGATTGAATTTAATGACGCGAAACTTATTATTACGTTCAAGGGATAACTCACGTTCTAAAATTTCATTCACCCAGCTGTTTGATTTCTCGAAATGGAATTTGCTAATCTTTGCAATTATTTTGATTACGACACTACAAAAAAGGACCACTAATTTCAATTTCTACTATTCACAGTGTCAGCATGGTTCAGGATGAACCATTGCTAACTTTAAAGAATGGAGCTTGAAATGATGAAGGAAAGTTTCAATTTATTTAATTGATTGATTTAAAAAAGTAAATAGATCGTTTTTATGGACATGACATCGGTTTCAGTGGTGATAACTACTACGAACCGAAATACCGCAACATTATTTCATGGAGCAGGACCAGTGACAAGATTTTGACGAGTAGCAAATGAAATGCTTGGGATGGTGAAGTTGGATTTGTGTATAACACACTTACTAGAAAGCATCATAATGGAATACAGCTCAAGGAGTGGTTTAAGTACATGTAATACTATTTATTCGGATGCAAGTATTAGAAAAAACAATAACATGGCACAACTTCAAACTTTGTTTGTTGTCCCACCTAAAATTATAGACTCTTTGCTTTGGTTAACGAAAAACTAGGTTCCAAAATACTAGCTCAAAAGGTGGTATAACTTAATCAACGACTGTACTTGCAATGGGATTGTGATTAAATTAAATCAGGAAGGACTGGGAAATTATCTTATAAGAAGATCTCAAGGAGTCCGAACTCCACTCACTCTCACCAACTAAAAGCAAAATAATTCATTTCTTTATTCAGTTGTTATCATGCACGCCATCGCGCCATCATGTTTCCTCCGCTAGAGCAACGGCCATAATGGTATTCGTGGTCACAATTTGTGGATAGCAAGTAAAACTTTATCATATAAAACACGACAGATTGTGGGAAATCCGAAAGATTAAGCAATGATAAACTTGACGTCATTGGTTTAAATCATGAGAGATTAATATTGTGCAATTTGAAGATCGCAAAAAGTATTGCTCAAGATCCTCGGCTAACTGAGATCACACCTCGTGTAATGTTAGGGATCAGCGGTGAATTTAACAAAGACTTGCATTAGAAGATGCTTCGGTACTTGTGACAAACTTTGTCTTTTCTAGAGTTGAGGGAGTAGCAATACTTTTTTGTTAATTAAAAGTTAAAAGGTTATGAAAAAAGTTCAAACTATTGGAAAAGTTGCTTTGCATTTCTTGTAATACTAACGATCACTTTTAGATAATGCTTTGCAAATGATATTTTTGAGATACTAAAATTAGAGTTTTACTCTATATTGCGTTCAAAATAATAGGACAACATCTCAAAACACAGCTCTGACTAAACAAAATTATTTTTTGCAAATACCGAACATCATAGCATAGACAAATCAATAATTATTAATCCCATTAAAATAGGTTTGAACTGGTTTTCGAACCGATATATACTTTAATTTACCTCATGTTGGTCATGTACGACTGCTACTACATTTACTATATAAGGCGTTTCAGATTGAAGCATTCAGAAACGATCTAATTGCTGAAACGAATTTTCTGTATAGGATGCAAACTACTTTAGTACACTTACGAAATGAAGAACTACTGCATGACGAATAAATAATACCAGGTTGTCGTTTCCTTATTTAACCAGAGATATAAGTTTGAAATCGTGTTGGAATTTGGATTGTTAGATTATTTGGTCATCTTCCAGAATTCCTGTTTTCAGCTTAACTTAATTTTGAAAACCGGTAATCAATTCAAGAGGGGCCGTAAATGTTATTGAAATGAGAGCAAAATAAGATCAAGTACCAAGAGCATATTTTAAATAAGTTGACACAACTAATTATGAATAGCTGAAATTAAATCCCCAATAAACTAACCAAAACTGGACCAGATTTTGTTTTACAGGCCAAACATTTAAAGTGGATAATGTCAACGAAATACATAAGGCATATTCAATTGCTAGCGATGAATTATTAATAAAATTTATTACCGCTAAAATGTACAAACTCAAATGTAAATAATCGAATTTCAGGATACACATTTTCATCTACGTCATACATTCAATTGTTCGGGCCTTTTCACAATGTCCTCGAAAAAAATCGCCCACTGGAACTATCTCCCAAAACAGATCAATTTATTTATCAACAACGCTTTGTAACGGCAGCTAACTTTGCATAAGGCTTAATTGATTAATTAAGCTACAACTACAAATGTAGTCATAAAAGAAACAGTAAAATAAGTTTAATTGGAATGAAATATGACTAATTGGGTTTGTCCTTCAAAGAATAATTTGCCATACATGTTGCAGAGATTATTAAAAACATGCGCAATAGAGAGCAAATAGCATAATAATTTGTTGTTTGAAGCCTTGATGATTCTACTACTCATTGTATCAAGGATCATACCTGCAATTTAAGACATGAGAGTCTCATTCTTGTGAACTTATCTGGTGGTTCACTGATTATGCTAAAGCTAAGGTAGAAGTTAGTTTAATGAGTTCTGAAACGTAAAAAAATCAACCACGAAAAGTAGTTTATGATAGAGCTATGTGAATTTACGTAACCGGTCATAAATGTTACAAGTCTTCTCACTAATTACTTCCTAGACTAGATTAAATGTCACCTTGTTACAAACAGATTTATTTTTACAGGACCTAGATTTAAACCAAGTGCAGCTTTTGCCTTGAAAGTTTGTCTGAGTCTTATGAATCTGGATTATTTGGAAGAAGACTTGCCACTTATAGCAGGTTTGATCTCGTGAGTTATTCCTGTTCAATGTGTTAGCCAGCGTAACAAATTAGGTTCTTTTGATATTTTTGTTTATGCATATTATTTTCGGCTTTCAGAAATGCACTTCATTTAATTAATTTAAAATGTTAATTTTAATGTTAAAAAATAAGCAAAATTTATTTATAAGAAAAACTGAAGTTTTTGAAAAGAATAGTAGCAGTTTTTAGTTTTTATAAGCAAGAAATAAAATTAAGAATGCCTTCAGATATTCCATTGAATCAGCAAAATACGCATTAAAGGAATTGAATGAAAGCGATTCATTTTTGCCTTTGCTTCGTTTTAACTTTGCTAGGAGAAAAGGCGGTTTCTTTGTTTCGATTGATTTGTTTAGATCGTACGTTGTCAAAGGTGGATTGTAAAAATCATGCAAAATGTCAAATATACGGTATAATCCTTATAATCGTACAATCAACTGTGACGATGGCCTAAATTTATCCGAGTGGTTGTTTTGGTTTTTATGCTACAAATAGTGCAAACGTACAAATAAAAGTCCATAAAAAAGAACACAGGTATTCGAAAAGTCTCGTGACCAATATGAGCTAATATTTGATAAAGTGTCATTTTTCCTCCAACTCATATTTTAAAATTGCATTGGTATTCGATTTTTGGCCAAACTTTTAAATTCAAAAAAATGTTCAGCTGGAGAGATACATTAAATGGGAAACAGACAAAAATTCCCAGCTGCTTCTTTAGAATAAGACGACTGTGTAAGGTATATTTTTCGCAAATATGGAAACACTTGCTTAAGTAATTATGAATTAGCCTAAATCAAACAAAATAATGAAGGCATCAATTGATAATTCACTAACTCATGATTAATGATCAAACTTGAAGAAGCCAGAACACAGCCGCAGAATGAATTTCGCAGGCACCCTAAAATATGCAAGCTACATCAGCTGGTGAAATACTAACTAGGCTATCTCTTCTTGTTTTACGTTATTATTGTTGGATTGATTCCTACATTTTGCCATGTGACTTTTAAAAGTTGACTCATAAATCCCTTCTTTTTGATCTATCTGGTAAAGACAAGAAGTATAAACGGTTAACAGTTTAACTTTTTTTATTTACTATTTATGGTGCAAATATATCCAAGACCAAAGCTACACCCAATATCACAACAGGCTTTAAATGTACAGTCCCTACGCCCTACACCCTATTCTTTCTTTACAGTTTAACCGAGGAGAGGACTACAATAGTCTGGGGAAAAAAAAAGTTTCAAAAACTGCAACTCACATTTTATGCCATATGCTGTTTTAATTAGTTGCCCACAAATCGCGAGTCTTTTCTCTTTGTTAATTCGACTTTAAATATCAGACTTTAAATCAAACTTCACAGGAGGTTTTTGAAATTGACCAATATCAGAGCTTACTGTAGCATTTGTAAGCCAGGCCTCGGTAGCACAAGTATTAAAGGTAGGTATTGAAATATTGAGTTTTTGTGAATAAAATGTCCATGTTTATGATATGCCTGGTCACTGTGAACAATCTTGGTTATTTTGTGGGGGTCTGAAAGCCATTTCTCAGACAGCTTAAAAAATTTTGAATCTCCATAAGGAACGCTGCTTAAAAGTTGTCGCAGTTTAAAGTCCTACTTCACCATCAATTTTGAAAACAGAAAAATGTATAACAGATAAAATTGAACACTGAAAGCTGAATTCAAATAAAAAATGTCACTAAAGAAGCGACACGACAGATGTCAATGTAATCCAACGTAATGCGTTTTCTACCACTGGAAAACCCGCCACGGGGACAGCTTAAAAATATGGTTTTTAAGCTTGTATACTTCGTTTAACGGACGGAGATGGTAAATGCGCTC
>Ga0194135_10002159_pt1 | contig 11908 bp, 13 predicted proteins | sample LitLau_LLRF_2013_FD_134024 | JGI IMG/M metagenome (GOLD analysis project Ga0194135, IMG submission 134024) | Freshwater sediment microbial communities in response to fracking from North America - Little Laurel Run_MetaG_LLRF_2013 (version 2) | ecosystem: Environmental > Aquatic > Freshwater >... | reverse complement strand
TCCAGTCTCTCGTCCTGAGCTGGAGTAATTTCTGCAGAGCTTCCAAATTTGAATCCCCTCCGCCTGGGTGCATTTGAGTGCAAAAGGAATCCAGCAGCTCCTCCAGTGCACAACAACATTACAAAGTTTTAATGGGAAGAAACTATCCATGATTTGATTACAATTGCCAACAACAAGTTATCTGGTCCTCTTACACGGAAGAGTAATCGCTCCTCTTACAAATAAAGGCTTGACCTTTCGTGACCTGAAATCTTGAAATTACTCTGAAGCCTTTATCCTCCCTTGGACTGGCTAGGCTGGTTCCAGCACAAAGATCAGTTCATGCCTTCCTCCCCCAGAACTTTGGTCTTATCGTTTCAATTTCAATTTCAATTAATTCCTTTCATTTTAAAAGGAGGGAAACCCCGTCAATGGATTTAGCACAGAAATGCAGTCCACGCCCACCGTGAGACCGCGCAAGCTTCCGGGTCTCCATGCTTACGTCGTTCGGTTTTTTCGTTTTTGGAATTTCACGGCCACGGTGCGTCTAGCGGTGGCTGGAATGTTGTTCCATGTTAATTAGGAAAGGGTCGGAAATGGCGTTGGTAGTGACATAATATGGTTAATCTGAACAGTACATGGGGCATCCATCCTCATTATCTTCATTATCAACTTAATTTTTCTTGACACTCGTCGTACTTATTATAGAAGATCCGTAGAGCTGCGAGTCTTCCAACCTCCTCCTCTGATTGGTTGAAAAAAGAAAGGAATCCACGTTCTGTCCACATGTTGAAAAATCCACCCCTCATCCTGGGTCTTCCTTTTGAATTGAGCTAAAATACATAATAAACGCACCAGCGCCAATTGTTTTCCAGCTGCATTTTGCATTCCCACCACTTACCACAACATTTCCTTCTAGAAGGAACTTTGCTAGAATTTTACGATTCCCCAGCAGAAATATATTGTTTTTGACGTTGCGTTGTTGGTGGTGCGAGGAGAGGAGAGATGTGACGACGGAGAGCGTGGGAACTTACTGGAGTAGAATGATGCTCCATGGAAATCCCAACCCCCAACCTCCCAACGGTCTAAAGTCTCAACTAATTAATTATCGCTGATCCGCCTGTTTTTGTTGATTTCCAGAGCAAGTCAAGGTGAATGGGAAGAGCCTGAGTGCACACTACTTTACTTTCACGGATAAATTGTCCAACATGGGGATTGACACTGCCACGCTCCACATCCTCGTCCGATTCCAGCAAGGAGCGAGCGTGGCCCTGCGGAAAGGGGAATTCTACATTCGGGTCTTGCAACTCGTGCTCGAGAAACGGGGTGAATCTCCCGTGTTCAATGACTACGGGTGAGGAGAAAGGAAAACTAAAACCCAACCATTCCTGCCCTTATGATGACCTTTTGTGGTCTGGAAAGGTCATCCGAAAGTTACTTGACCGTAATATGTTCCTTTGTTACTTTTCCAGGCCCGTGAAGGCCATCATTCACCCGCCCCAGCCTGGACAGACCCATCACCGCCATGATAATACGAAATGGATACAAATTGACGTCCGACACGTGTTCAGCAAATTACTGGCCAATGCACTCCCGTCCTCTTCCAGGAAGATTGGGCTCGTGTTCGACGTCACCGATTTGAGTCAGAGTCCAATTTCCGAAGTAGCAGTTGTCAGTGGAAGTGACGTGAGTGTCAATCAAGTAAGAGCATTCTAACAATCTAACCCCGGGGCTGCCCGCGATGAAGGCATGCAAGCCTAGTTTTTAACTCCGTCCTTTCTGACCCTTCCTTTCAGAATCCGTTTCTGGAGGTCGAGGTCAGCGAGAGGCGTCGCTCCCGCCCAGCCCGTGATCTTGGACTCGACTGCGTCGAGAGTTCGAAGGAGACGCGGTGCTGTCGGTACCCGCTCACGGTGGACTTTGACGTCTTCGGATGGGACTGGGTAATTGCTCCGAAACAGTACGAGGCCAACTACTGCTCCGGGGAGTGCCCGTTTGCCTTTTTACAAAAGTATCCGCACAATCACATTGTACAGCAAGTGAATCGCGGGATTGGGGGACCCTGCTGCACGGCCCGAAAACTCTCTCCAATCACGATGCTCCATTTTGACCAGGATGGGAATATTATTTTTAGCGTACTGCCCGGGATGCTGGTGGATCAGTGTGGGTGTTCCTAAACGTATGGTGGGGAGAGAGTAGAGTAATTATCTTAAAAAATCCCGATAGTTCAACTGGGGAAAGTGGTAGTGGGAGGATGCGGAGCGGAGATCTCTCTCCCAGTATCACTTTCCCTGTTCTCTAATAAGAATTTATGTTTCCTCCAAAAGTACAACCTAGACAAGACTATAGTGACTATTCAATTATGTATGTTCATCCCACCAGAAGGGGCTAGCCTGGCTAATCCCAAGGCCGACCTTTGACCCTTTGCGGGGGCTGCCCTTTCCCCCTTTGACGGAAGAGATGAAATGTATTATTCTAACACACACAATCTAATTTTGTATTTTTTATTTTCTAGGATTAGCTTAGACCAAACCCTAACGATATTCTATACAAATTACTGTAAAACCATACCATACAATACTTGGTACTTTTTCATTAGTGCTAAGGCGTCCGCGTCATCGTTAGTCCAGCATTCGACTTATTTAGTTCTAATTCATCTTCATAGTCTCGTCAACCATAAGAAAACCCTAACTGTAAAACAACTGTGCGAGTAAGTCTTAGCTACGTAATAAGATTTAGTTCATTTTTTACTGATTGTTGTTAAATTGTTGAACCATTTTGGTCTTTTATTGTTGAATGCATGATCAGAACTTGGAATTCATCCGAACTGACAAGGTTTTCTAAGGTAGGAGTACGAAAGTTCATTAGCCGCGCCGTTGGCCGTTGAGACAAATTCCAACGTGGAAAAGTGGGTGAAGACACGGTGTCGCCCCAACTGGTGAACTGCCAGTAAATGTACATGGAACTAATTGAGATTTATGAGAAATTTTTATGTGGACTTTCAAATAAAATCCCCGTCATAAGAACTTACTAGAATCTAAAAGAATCTTGGAAATTCTCAATTGGAAGACAGTTTTTAGTGATTTCCAAGTTTTTTGTTCGCCTCTGCCTGTCTCTCTTTCCATTCCATCATCTCCAGCTCCAGCCTAAAGGAGAAAGGACTCCGATTTCTCCGCATTAAGTGAAAATTATCGATTTCTCGCCCTGACTTTTATATGCAGAGAGATGTGAGTCCTTCGGGGCCACTTTCCGTGTTCCCAGAGAGTTTGGCTCGCAGTCACAGGCAGGAAATGGGGTTGTGAGCTGATTAGCGTCCATCTCCTTTCTTCCTTTCCTTGTCGTGGTGGTGGTGGTGCGGTGTCTCCTCTCCGCTCGTCCGCCCTCAATAACCTCCGCCGATTAATCAAATCCACCTGTGATTGGCTAGTCTAGTCCATCAATGTCCAGTTGCGGTACAATGGAGACCTCTTGAACAATGGGGAAAGGAAGTGAGTACACGCTCCGGATTGACGAGCCGCTCCATTTCATATTCCTCATCGCCTACTTCATCACATACTTCTGCTGTGCCTATCTCATGGTAAATTTATAATTTCCAAATCCTACACGTTGACTCTCCAGCGTGCCACAGGGTCACTTTCAATTAAATTCATTTAATTAATGATAGAACTAAAGATCTGTTACCGACGGTTGACTACCTAGCGGGCAGTGGTTTCGTTCTATCACTTCAGTTTCATTTATTTTTTAAATTTATTCAGTATACGTTACGTTCATTTTATTCTCAGTTCATCTGCTTCAAGCACTGTCGGAGAATATGTCAACGGAAGCCCAGTCGACCCAGTCGGAGTCGGAACGTGGCAGAGCTTGTGAGGAGCTTCCATGCGAGGGGGACGACAGACCGGAGCAGCAGCGCTCTGCCGAGGCATGTCCAAATCTCAATCCAGTCAAACGGTATCTGTTCAGGTGAATCATTTTAATTACAAAAAAACTTGCCCTGTAAAACCCTGCAAGCATCCAAGCATACTCCATACCGCCATTAACGCAGTACTCGACGCACATCAAAGAAAGGGAGGACTAGTAATAATTGGTTCAATGGAATTCAGTGAAACTCCATTGGGATATTTTTAAAAGGTGTAAGCTCCCACAGGCCTTGGCTTTTAGTCAGTTATAACGTGCTCCCAAACACCAAAGGCGTTGTGCTCCCAAGTAGTTGAGTGAAACGTGGATTATGATGATTTGATTTATTGATCCGTCAATTATTTTTATCAGCCCTGTTACCGCTGGAGCTTGGTGAGGAGTCGAGCCTGGAGAACGACGGCGGATCGAACTCGTCCAGGGTATCCCCACGCATCTACCCATTCCCAAGTGAGTTAATCCGGATTTCTATTAAGAATTGTGCTGGCCGAGGTGTCGAGTCGTCCTCCCAATTCACCGGCTGAATCTCCTCTATCGACCTTGGGGTAAACCATGGACAGACGCTGGGGATATCTGGGTTGGGATTGGCAAAAACGGTGCTGGCAATGGAGACGGTAACGGCGACGGCGATGCTTGGACTTTGAACCCTAATCTGCTTACCCATAGGGTCGACGGTCGGTCAAACATGATATTCTAGGGGAAACTGGAGTCCGTCCGGGACTTTTAAGGCTTGGCTTCCATATTATGTAAAGTTCTGTTTGCATCCCGTGTCCGTTCTAATTCCAGGGTTCCGTGCTGACTGTGAGGAGTTACCAATGTACGACTCCATTTCCCAAGATTTGGATTCCCCACCGCCTTCCTACGACTCATGTGTTCTCTCGCTTCCTGACGACAATAAACGGAATTTGGAAGAGGAGCGAATACAAATTCTCCCTTCCAATTAATTAGTTGTGTGTGCGAGGAAAAACAAGAATTATACTCGGAGAAACTCAATTTGACGTGAAGGGCCTAATTAATACGCAAGCACACGCTACCGGACCAGCAGAAGACAAACTCACTCACATGAATCATGAAGCCTTGACAAAATCTCAATAATTAAAACATACACACAAAAAACGAACGCGCACAGCCAATCACAACGAAGACGTGTCGTATCCTCCTCACGTGTCCAATTCTCAACTTGTACTAACTAAGCCATATATACGTATAGCTCCTAATTCTTAATTACACACTCCAGAAAGCAAATTAAAGACGACAAGAAACCCTCGACTCTTGGCCTGAATGCCTTAAATTATAAAAGGAGGAATGAAGAGCGGAGACCGTGCGGGATTCTACTAAAATGGAGCGTCCTTGGTTTTATTCTTAAAATGGGGGATGAACGATGGGAGTAGGGTGGGGCCTGTTGCCGCGGGGCGTGGCTCGCAACAGACGCCCTTTAAATGTTGAGATCATGAAAAATACATTCTATTGTACAGTTGCATTTGTGGGTTATTAGGGGGGTTGAGTTTAGACGAGGAATCCTTGGGCGAGGTGTCGCCGGATGGCAGTGATGGAACTGATGATTTTCCGCTGGTGGCCAATGAGCGTGACGCCAATGGCGGCGAGGTCCTGGACTGTAAGTCTGAGAATGGAGTCAAGGCTCACTACGCCTGCGCTCCTGAACACTTCCGAGTATCTGCCCATCTTGATCGACTCGAGCCACTCCTCCACAGACTCAAATAGCACCACCTCCTCACTCGTCCTGAAAGAGGTCAAAGAAAGAGAGAACAGGGTTGTATAGGCTTCCTTCTGATTGGTTCTCATCTTAAGACGATGCGAGTAATTAAGAGCGTAATTGAGGAAAGGAGTGAGTGAGTGAGTGGAACACTACCTGGGAAGCCTGTGATTGGTTAAGCATCTACTATGGATGGGTGAGTGCGTGAGTCAGACATTCCAATTGCTCAGGTGGTGGGGAGGGTGCCACTCGGTCTGTCTGAAGAGGGAATAGTAGTAGGGATTCTGGGGAGGAGGATCCATCCAACTACTAAAAACACAATCAACACCGTACACCAATCAACATTCACCCAAATCGGACACGTCCAAGAGTCAGCCAGTATTAATCAAGCAAAGTATTAATAACCACCAATATAATATTAATCCTAGCTTATTATTCTAGTCTGACCCGATCCGATCCGGAAACTGACCTGTGGGGGGCTACTTTGGCGAGCATGTCGGGAAGACGAATGAGTTGATCAAGGGCAGTGACTGTTTGGGAGAAGGTGGGCCGATGGGAGCGCTCCTTGTGCCAGGAGTCCAGCATCACTTGGTAGATGGATTCCGGGCAGTCCATGGGCGGCGGGAGTCGGTAGCCCTTTTCAATGGACTTGATCACGTCCTGGTTACTCCAGTTCCAGTACGGCCGCTCCCCATAGGACATTACTTCCCAGCACACGATCCCAAAGCTCCAGACGTCAGAGGCCGACGTGAATTTTCTAAACGCAATCGCTTCCGGGGCAGTCCAGCGAACCGGGATCTTCCCACCCTAAACAACCAAAACAGGTCGGAGAATAAGACAAAGCGGAACAGCCAGCCTCCCTGGCAGAATTCAACGGAATCAAGAGGATGATGATTTGTTTACCCGGGTAGTATAAGCTCCTTCAGTGGCTGATTCAATTTCCCTGCTAAGTCCAAAGTCGGCAATTTTACAGACGAGCTGAGCATTGACGAGCACATTCCTGGCAGCCAAGTCCCTATGGACGTAGTTCATCTCAGACAGGTACTGCATGCCTACAATCCAACAATACCAGTTGAAATTACTTAAATTCCCACATTTATAACGTCCAGGAATGTCAAAAGGTGGAAATTCTTGTTGCTGCTGTTGGGATTGGACGGAAAATGGATGACTTACCAGCCGCAATCCCTCTGAGCATCCCAACGAGTTGAATGACTTGGAACTTCCCATCATTTGCCCTCAGGAAAGTGTCCAGGCTCCCATTCTCCATGTATTCCGTAATTATCATCACTGGATTCGACTTGGTCACAACTCCCTGGAGGAAAATCACGTTCGGATGCTCAAATTGACCCCTAAACAAACAATATTAGAAAAAGAGAGAAAATGAATATTAGTAAACGGTAGATGGTCTTGTGTGTTTCTGACGACATTACATGATGCTTGCTTCCGTGAGGAAGTCCACTTTGCATTTCTCCGAGCTTCCGGGTTTCAATGTTTTGATTGCAACGTCAATTTCCGTCCTCCCTGCCAGTCGGAGCTTCCCTTTGCAAACGTCTCCGAATTCTCCGCCGCCAATGATGGCCTCGATACTGATGCAAGAGGCGTCAATTTCCCGGGCAAATTCCCTGATGGCCTGGTTCGGATCTTCATACGTGTGGGGGTCAATGTAGGTCCGACTGCCCATGTGACTGAAGAGCGGAGTCGTCACTGGAATATGGAAAGAAAGTAATTGATTCTCGGAGTCTTTCAATCAAGCCGATCATCATTTCATAGCAATTTAACCTTTGACCTTGAGCCAAAGAGTAAAAACTGGGGGAAAAATAAATGAACTAAGCGGGAGCCCTTACGCTTGCTCGTTGCGTGGGAAGGTAGGATGGGAGGAGAATCCACATGGGAAAGCTCTAATTCATCAACCAGCCAAGAAAGAACATAAAAAGGAAACCAAAAAAGCGTCATTAGTTAATTAATGAGTCAAATTAACTTACTGTAGGTCACCACATGACCTTTTCCAAGTCAACAAGAGAGACAAACAAGAATTAGTTTCATTTCGGGAATCCAACCCAACAAAGTCCTTACCTTCTCCATTTCGATACTCGAGCGTGTCGCAGTCACTCGGTTGTTTCTTATTGCATTCATCACTTCCGCGCCTGGAGGAAAGAATCAAAAGCGGACTTGTATGAGCGGTGGGGGAATTCAAGTTTTCATTGTAAGAGCTGTTACCCTCTGAGGAAGAGCGCTGCAGCGATGATGAGGAAGACAAAGAGGAGAGCCACGGCCACGGCAATGATCGTGATCATGAATCCCTGATGAGAATAAGCCTCCTCTTCCCCCACAAAGGAGGCCACGACTTGGCCCGTCCTTTTGTACACCACGGACGAGAATTCACCCCAGCCGGACGTCGTTTTGGCCCGGACTTGGAATCCATACTCGGTCTTTTGCTTCAAGTTCTCAAAGGTGTGGCGGGTGACGCGTCCGGCCCGGATGATGGTCGCATTGGCCTCCCGCCCTTTCACAAAGTAGCGGACCTCGTACATTTCCAACTCTTGGACGTCGTAGGGCGGATCCCAATGGAGGAGGACCTCCGACGCAGTTGCACTCATGACCCGGACATTGGTGACGCTGGAAGGGACGGAGGCCTCCGTCGTGACGGTAATCTCCACAAACTCGGGCTCTCCGGCCTTGGCGGTGACGCCGTTCTCGGCAAAGACCTTGAAGTTGTACTGGGAGACGGAGTGGAGTCCGCTGATCGTGATTTTGGACTCGTTGAACCTTTCCGTGTTGGGGATGTAGGTGACGGAGTAGGAGCAGGCATCGCAGAGAACGCGGTAGACCGTGTCACTCCGCCCCCCTAGGAATCGCGGCGAACTCCAGCTCAGCATTACGGTCGACTGATCCACAAAGTTGAGCTATTCCAGACAAAAATGAATGAATTCCTGTCACCCCTTGGTACAACAAATGGTAACCGTATAACCCTACCGTCAAGTTCTGTGGAGCACTTGGCGGTTTCGTGCAGGGAATGGACTTGAGGTCTTCGTCACCGCGGAAGTACCCACTATTGCACCGACATTCTCCTGAGCCTGCATAAGGGGCCGTGCTATGCTCGGGACAGCTCACGCAACGACCGTCCCCAATCTCAAACTTGTACCGACCAGGAGGGCAGACTGTGAAAAAAGAAAAACGGGTTCAAATAACAATAAAATACTGTCAATAGGTTTGGCAAAGGAATTGACACTGACCGTTGCATGCCTGTCTGGCATGGTCCGCCTCGTATCCAGGCTTGCACTGACACCCACCGGACAGCAAGTACCACTTCCCGTCCCCTTTGCAAAGGTGTCTGGGAGGACTCACCTCCACCGAATTGGCAACGCAAGTCCCTGTGACAAAAAATCAAAAGATTTTAGTAATAAATGTTACAATTCTCTCAGTTTGGGTGTAATTTCCGATTGAATGTAAGTTTCACCTTCTGCTTGCTCGATGGAGGTAAGTTCCCGTCCTGTTGGAGTTGGAGGGAAGAGGGCGAAACTGGCCGTGACTTCTGGACAGGAAATGTAGTAGACTTTGATGGCGAGGAGGGAGATGCAGGCCCCTTGATCCCTGAATGCAAAGTAGACTCCTTTCTTGGTCACAGGGATGCTCCGGACTTCCGTATTGATGATCACCTCATTGTTCAAAGTGACTATGAATAGAAAGACGAGATGGTAAGGTCAATTCCACCCTCATTTCTACCTGAGATGAGCACAACTTACATCTCCCCTCATCCGCGGCTATTCGGTCAATGAGCGTGTAGCTCTCCTGCTCCCACGGCGGCGGCTCCTTCGTGGCCGCATCAAACTCGTAGTAGAGGAGACTAAAGGTTTCCTTGCAGGAGAGGGCCGTGCCCGGGAAGAGGTTGCAGTCTCGCATGCTGAACTGAATTTCCACGTAGAGCCGATTCGCGGGGCCCCTGTCGATGAAGGGCGTCCAGAGCCAGTTGTTGACATTGTTGTAGGCCACGTCACAGACGACGTAGGATCGCCAGTTGATCCCCTTGTCAAAATTAGTGAAGCTCTCCTCAATCCACTGTAATCAAAGAAACAGAAGAAGAGGGACGCCATGAGAAAAAGTGAGTTTACTCCATTGACGACGTTCAACTGGTTTCATCAGTTAATTTGAGTATACAAATTCGACTAACTAGTGTGAATTGGAAAAGGAAATGGTGGAGGAGGACCATTTTCTCTCTTGTATCCAAGAATCTGACAAAATCTGCTGAAAAAGGAGTAATGCTGGCTGGTGGCTTCCCGTTCCAGTTCTCAAACTGTTTCAATTGGAACAAAAAGATGATTGGGATTTGGGAGGAGAGACTACTAAAAACTTTTGTGGTTCTGATCTGCCTTCACTTCACATCTCACCCTGCTCAAGAGACAATGGGACTGGAAGTTGGAAACTTTAATTGGAAACGGACCAACACGCCCAACAACTTTCCCTCGTTAATAAATCCCAACTTTCCACACCTTTCCAAAAGTCTTCATCTCCTGCTGGATTCCAAACGGAATCCCTCCCAACCTCGTTTCCACTCAGAATTAATGAAAGATGGAGACTGGATTTATGCTTGCTTATGGAAAAGTTAAATTTGTCAGTTTGTTGGTTTTGTTGGAAGGATTCGACACAAGTCACGGGATGCCCGTCACCTCTTCTAACCTTCTGGCAAGCCTTTCCTGAGGATCTTCCTAACAGAGGGGATTCTGGAGCCGTCCATACTTACACACCTGAGACCTGAACCATCCGGATGGAATCCAGCAGAGCAAAAATCACATTTCCATCTTTCCACCTATCCATTTGCCCGGAGATGCTCAGAGTTCCCAGGCCCTCCGTCTCTCTCCTCTTCTGCTGGCTGAGAGTCTATCAGTAATCACCACTCCAAAGGCAAACTTCCTTTTACCATAAAACCAAGCCCTTTTCTCCCCTCAATGTAGACATTAGCGGAGCCCAGAAATAATCCAATGTCAAGAGGAAAGGAAGGACGGGTGACCTCTGACATCCTCCCCCATCATTTCATGCTCCAACGCCAACTCAGATCCGACTGAGAGTATTAGCATAAGCATTACATATGGCCGGGCAGATAAGCGCAAGTTGGGAGAGGTGGAAGGTGGCAGTGGTGGTGGCTTGTGGATTTCTGTTGATAAAAACCCAAGAGTGGCTCAAGCTGGCTGAGGAGACTGAGGAATTGAGTTGGCCTGACATTTTCAAAGTCTCTTGAAGGGAAAAGGAGGAAGGATCCCATTCAAAAGGAAAAAAGTTGAAGAAAATCCATCTTGGAGAGAAGCGGACAAAAGAAATCCATTTCTCCAGGAATTAATCAGACTCACACTCAAGGCTCTACTTCCTTCCTTCCTCTTTTCCTTCTTCCTAAAGAGATGTCTGTCTGAGAGGCTCCAGTAGCCCCCCCCCCTGAACAACTCCTTCCAGCCGTGCTCCAACCAACTGGAGAATCCTGCTGGAGAGGAAGTCCCGGACCCAGGGAAGGTGGAAGTGGAAGTGAATCCAAATCAAAATCATCCCAGGCCATCCTCCGCATTCACGAATATTTCCAATCCCCAAATCCATCATCCCCACTTTTCAAAATCAACCACTTGGAATTGGGATGAAATGGACGGATTTGAATCTGAATGGGCGTATGGGAGTAGTGGGAAGGAAGAATTAGGAGATGGGAATTAATCCGGACCAAACCAAAGCCACTCCTGCCTGATGGGAATCCAGTCAAAAACAAACCACAAACTCATTAACTCCTCACAATGCAGCCCAAAATCAACCAATCCGAGACGTACAATGAGCTTTCCAGCCTCAAATTCCCACAGCCTCCTGGAAATCCATGCCGGGATTGAATTAATTTTAAATCCTCCGGGGGAGGCTGGGTGGGAATTAAATCTGGAAGCCCCGAGAACGGTCCCCTCGTCCTCCCTAATCGTTTCCTCCTCCGCACTCCCAGTTCCCAATCGTCCAGACTTTAATTAATTCAAAATAATTCTGCTGGGCACTCCCAAACTAAATTCCGGGAGCGTCGCGTCCTGTCCCTTTTTTGAAATTTGAAATTGTGATTTCAAATCCTGTCAGACCGGACTCCGTCGTCGTCCAATGTGCACTGGAGCCTTAAATTGTGAAAGTCCATCTGCCATCTGCGGAGAAAGTTCCAGTTTTCCTCTTTTCATCTTCCGCTTGACTGGATTCCGGTTTCTCCAGGAATCCTTCTACACTAACTGGCAGGTGAGCTCCCCCCTCCCCCCTCTCTCAAAATGGCGGCCCATACTCACTCACCCTCTCCCCACCATC
>Ga0194135_10002158_pt1 | contig 11909 bp, 4 predicted proteins | sample LitLau_LLRF_2013_FD_134024 | JGI IMG/M metagenome (GOLD analysis project Ga0194135, IMG submission 134024) | Freshwater sediment microbial communities in response to fracking from North America - Little Laurel Run_MetaG_LLRF_2013 (version 2) | ecosystem: Environmental > Aquatic > Freshwater >... | reverse complement strand
ATTACAACGTAAAGTAAAAGAGACTACTTTGTACTTTATATAATACTCTGGGCTTGTTATTTCTCGGCAATTATAATAATAGCAAAATAATGAGTAGCTTATTACCCCGACTTAATCGTCTTTGTAGTAAGAATCTACCACATATTACCACAGTAGGGAAAATTTAGTGTTGCTATTCATTATTAATTCATTCTCACGGGATTATAGAAAATTATTAGATACATTTTCATGTTATTAGACTGATGAGGATTTTTGCAAGAATTATGCTACTTGTGGAGGGGAGAAAGAGAACAGTATGGTTGGCGAATATATTCTTCGATTGAACATGATGAAGACGGACGATAAAGAACAAGAAGAGCGCAAGCCATTATTACATTTCCTCCACACTTTTTGCACATTGACCAGATGGCAACTTCTTCATTGTATGTACTTACCAATTGTACACATGTGAATTAAAAGATGATCCAACTACTCTGAACTAGTATATATATATCTATCTATGTAGTAGTATATCTGAGTGAGCTATGTGTTAATAAAGGTAAAGTAGAATGAGGAGATGACACACACATGACCAAACAACAAATAAATTTCATTTCTGCTCCTTTTTCTTGTCAAACTTTGATTAACTGAGGAGAAGAAGACGTGTGAATTATTACGTTGTATTACCTTTCCCCATTACTAAATGACATTTCCATGAGTAAAAACTCGCTCTTATGCCAATTCCACAAAAAGTGGATGTAATTCATTCTCAAAAGGCCAAACCCATTTTTGTTCTGTGATTGTGATAGCCATTACTTCTTTTTTATAATTAAATGACCTGTGTGCAGCAGTCAGGGCGAGAAATATGAGGCACAAAGATATTAAAGATTAAACTACAAAGTACAACAAAGCTACTACACAACAATACGTAGGAATATCACACGGTTAATAAGTAACCAGCTTTTTTATTTGTAGAAAGGTGAGAGATTTGTTAAGATGAGAGAGAATTGAACGGTTAACCTGGAATCTCGAACACCAAATAAATTATTAATGGTTGTCCCATCCCTTTACTTGCTTTATAAGTTGTAACCTCCGTTAAAAAACAAAATCTGTTGTAAGTTAAAATTTAAATTAGAGTAGGTTACAAGGAATGCGTGCGCGTCAGGTTATCTCTCTTTACAATCTAATGATGAAGAAGCCACAAAACTGATGCGTCTGGTTTGACTTCATTCTTAAATATTCTCAAGTTGTTCTTTACATTATTACTGAGACAGGGATGAGTTTGTGAACATAACCAGCATAATTTCTTGATTGCCTTCCTTCTATCAAGGATTTTAAAACTTGAGGCTGGTGACTGGTGTAATTAATTTGGCACCGAAGGTGCAAATCTGTCTTCTTTTCTTTTGAGGCAGTCTCACTTTGAGTCTTAGAATTGACGTTGTGTGTCTAGTTTAAAACGTTAAGTAGTCACAAGTCATATTATCAACCGCAGCCGAATAATATGCATTCTACAAAACAAAAACATTTCCCCACCAGAGGCTACATTTGAAATATTATGTGATGTGTGTTCAGCTTCAAATGAGCTCCATTTGTTTTAATTACCAATCTAATAATCTCAATCTTCAGATAATTAATCAGACTTACTTTACTTCCAGGCAATTCATTCTCAAAATCTGATTGCACACTAGTAGAAGCTTCTTGGATACAGAATAAACAGTTTATCTCTCAGAAATATTCAGTTTTACAACAAATTTTTTGTTATTATTTAAACTTGCATCTTTTTAATTACTACTTGCACTCACCTACGCGTATAATTCACTTTTTCTTCTGTTTTCTGTGTATCATAGTCATATCATTTAATTCGTAAGTGAAGTAGCCGTAGGGAAACTGTCAAAATAATAAAGGATTGAAAGTTGCAGATCAAAATCTTTGGAGGAAATGAGATTGATTCATTGGAAACAAAATGCATCTGAGATAAGACAAGTTCTAAATGTTAAAGATACGGTTGTAGCTCCCGGCTCCCTTCTTCCACTTCGTATACCCACAAACCATTTGTAGAATTCCTTCTTGCATGCAACTCGTGTGTTAATTTATAGGCTTGTATTTCTTATTTCCTTCGTGTGCTCTTTCAACTTTGCGATAGTTTAGGAGTAGGAGAGTTCCAATCTCCTTACGACTCAAATGGGAATTGCGTTCACGAGAAAGAAAGGCACATGTATAAAAATGTATGAGAACCAAGTTAAGAAGGTGTAGCATATAATCACACACATAAAATATTGCTGATAAAAAGGGAAATAAAATAGGAAAACGAGGTGGAGATTAACCCCAAATATCACAATTGTACAATTTGTAAGTACAATTTGTACAATTTGTACAATTCTCATTTAATATCACACAACAATCTTTGATCCTAAAAGGTAAATCCTGCAAAGCTGTTTAAGCTGTTGTGTGAAATGTTTTGCTCGTGAGAAATGTTGCATGTTCGTGCAAAATGTTAATATATATTCGTGTACGAGAGAATGCAACACACAATCAGAGTTAAAAACTAAAGAAGAGGCTTGTGCCCATCCCATGATTTAAATTTCAGATTTAATAAACTCTCTCCCGAAAGAAATCCTACTGGGCTTCTGTCTCTCGAGAGTCCCAATCTCACATTGTTCACATTGTATGTTCGTAGTTCATACTGACTGACCATCCAAAAAAGATAGGACACCTCCTATTGCTTCATCGGACAGCCCTTCAAAAACATTTCCTTTCTTATGAGACCAAATCATGCTATATCGTCTCAATTCCTTTTCGGCTTGACTGTGTCACGTTTAAATCATTCAAAACATATATAGTCCCAGTGAGTTAATAGACTCGCTTAAACTTTATGGTTTGAGTGAAGTTTTTTCTAAATCATGAGGTGTGCAAGGTGCACAAGGTGTACAAGAGTTTCGTGTAGAAAGGTTGTGACTTGGAGAGTTTCTTCATCTCGTATAATTAACCACACAGACCTCCTATGTTTGTCAACTTCGTTTAAATTGAAAGCAGTAAAAGCTGAAGTAGAGCTTTTAAATTTAAAAAAATAAGAGTTTAGACAGAGCTGCTTCTCTTATTGCTAGTTGTAAACAGTAAACCACACAAAAAGACCCGAAGTGGCGAAGTGGAAGAAAGTAGACGGGGAGTCTAGAGGAAAGGTTTGTGAAGAAATGAATACAGAGAGAGTGAACAGGGTTGAACAGCAGTCTCAAATTCCTCGTCATTTATTTATTATTATTATTTGACTCCACAAGGGAAGAAGAAAGATATGAGAGAAAGAGTATTGGCCTACGATTATCATTTTAATTTGATGGCCAGCTCATAACTTACGTTATGATTGTAGTCCTGAAAGCAAAAATTCATTTACACAGACATTCTCCGATTCTTAGTGGCCTTCTTAATGGGACTTTGAGTTGACATCAGAAATGAGCTCTGTGGAAATGTTTATGACAAGAATGTCGAGAGAGAAGAGGGTGTAAATTCAACTTTATCGTTTCTCTCGAAATGTTATCTCTCCCGTGCAATATAGGTAAATAAGTAAAGCTTCGTAGACTCTCCCGTCTTATACTTTCAAAGAGTTTTCTTGAAATTAAAAATTCCTCTTCAGCTTTTGAGTGTTTAAGCAAAATTCCCAAATGCAAACATCATTTGAGTTAGCTACTAATGAAAGGGCATGCACTGGCTAGGGATATATTTGCGCAGTATTGGATTGCAAGTGGCATGATCTCGTTGCGAAGAGAAGGATGTTCTTCTATCCAGGTGCGAAGATTGTATATAAAATATTTCCGTCATTTATCATTCGATAATGGGCTTATTGATATATTCGAAAGTGGCGTTTTCCATTGGATGACTTATTGAGATTTATACGACCCAACATACGAAAGAGATCTCCAATGGTCAGCTAATTGTCTTTGAAATGGAGTTTCTTATAGACCATCTCACATACCTACGTATAAAGTGATTCATGTTGAACGATGAGGCAAGCTGCTTTTAAGCCAGAGAATTATCGAAGAATAATACGAAAAGGAATTAGAATGCATAAAGTTCGAGAGAAGGTTTTTACTTTAAAGAAGTGTATAAGCAATCGAGACAAGACAATAATGTTCCAGTGCACAGCGGGTGTAATGGACTTCGTTCACTTCCAAGTGTTCTACCTTTCACGTTCCCTTCATCATTCAAATCTATTTCCACACTGTTTCTCATTTTTTATCGCCTAAACAGGACGAATAAAATATAAACCTTACTTCATTCGTTCATTCTCTCTCCGCACACTATATAATAAGTATGCATGAGTAAGTGAGAGTCAGTCGAACTCTTCGGAAGTTGCCTAAGCAAGTTTTACTTGTGTGACTTGGGTCGTTTAACGCAACCAAGATGACTACTACTAACCTTAAGAAGGTGTGTTTATAAGAAATTGCATTGCACTCGAATATCGAATAATTTATTTGCTACGTAGAATTTTTCACTCAATTTTTATCCACTTTAGCCCACATAAATAAGACTTCTCTTTCACAAGTCGCAGAGATACTTGATAGTGGAAGAACTAAATGAGATTTTTCTGTACAAAAGAAAATATTCTTTGTGGCTCATTGAGAGAGACAATAAAAGTATCGAATGATTCTGAAACAATCCTATCTGATTTTTAGAAGAACACACACACAACTTGCAGTACAGATACTACTGCTGCATCTGCTGCTGTTGCTTCTGCTGATCGATCGGTTGAGAGTTGCTCGATCATCTCAGATTAGTCAGAGTTGACCTCTCTGGAATATGATATCCCATATTGTTGTTATCTAAGAACAATAAAACAGGAGATAGTTTGTACAAAACAAGTCTCTTTCATTGTGACTCCACACAATAATCCTCGTTGCACACTAACAACTGTGTAAAAAGTTGATGTGATGTCAACTTCCCAAGACAATTGCTTCGAATGTCAAGCTGACTGCCGTGAAGGGCCATTGTTATTTGTGGTGTATTTTAATAATGTCTCTCTGCCTATCTAGCTACTTAATTTTCTTGGAAAACGTTACTACCGTCTTTATTTAATGCTACTGGGGTTCACACACACATACAGACAATCGGTGTGACCTGAAAGAATCTCTATAACCTTTTTATATGCTTAATTAAAACTTCGACTCACCTACAATCATGAATATCATGATAAGGAATCAAAAGCTGAGCCGAGTCAATCTATTTGGATCAAATTGCGTGAAATTATTTTCGAACTTGGAACCCAATACTGCAGGATAGATTTGATGAAGTAAGGAAGAAACCGATTGTGAATGGATGTTTTAATAGAAGAAAGTCTCCAATAATATGTTGATTAGAGAGATGACAGGACAAAAGGAAGAGATGACTAGGAAGTTAACAAAGCAAAAATTTATTGAAATTAAGTGCAGAAGCTCAACAAAAACTCATCTTAACTTCCACTACCTTATATTCCTTGTTACCATTCAAGTGTACTTTTGACACAGGTTTTTTCCACAATGCAAGTCTGTGCTGTCTTCTCTTACAATTTCCTTTCGCTTAAGGCCAATTTTACTGATGAGAGTGAAGGATTTTAATTTTTCTTGAGAAGACTTCAACGTCTTTTTTCGGGATAGGGAAAGCTAAAGAGTACTTTTAAACTTTTAGTCAGATAACCAATCTAAGAGAGTTACTACTGCAAAGAGGCTAAGGAAATTAAAGAGACCGACACTTATTACGAAAATTTAATGCGGCATCAATCTGTTAAGACTCAGAAGCAGCAGCAGTGGATGAATAAGTACTCTTTAATCCGTAAAAAATAAGTCCCTTCTTCTGAGAAGCCTTGATTTCAGAGTACAAGGCAGCAAAGAGTGTAGAAAGCCAAAAAGAAGAAGCTTAGGTAGAAAAGATCCAAAACCACTCAAGCCAATTACTCTACACACACTGACCAAGTGAATATACTGAATCTTACGACCATCCCAACCAAAAGAAGAAAAAAGAAAAATACGGGATGAAAATCTCTTATCAATTTTTAAGGTGGAGATTTGGAGATGTACAGTGAATGTGTGTGTGTGGATTGTCTTGAAGAAGAAAAAGTAAAAATTCATCTCATTATCCAGCAGCTCTCTCTGCTCTCCACTAAAAATCATAAAATATTACAACATAAACAATACTTTAGTACTCCTCGGTGAAAAGTTTACAAGGCGAGAGAGATAACACGTTTTCTTACACACGCTTATTTCAAATCTCAACATTCAATCTGAGTGAGTGTAGGAGCAAAAGCTACAGATTTAACTCACACAACTGTTTTTATACCTAGCCTCGGTTTGTTACGCACACAAGAGGCAAAGTAACAGAAATCATTCGAGATTGGAGAATCCTAAAGGTTTATTCCATCCGATGAGATCCCAATTGGGAAGCAGGTGGAAGGAGAACGTAACAAAGTGTTATTTGCATGGATGATCTCAGGAGCACCTCTCGGAATAAATTGTTTGAAAACGAGCCAATTAAATCTCAGCTATCTGTCAAAATAAAGCTACCTATAGACAACTTGCTGCTCCTTCCATCGAACTGTATAATTTATGACAAGGACCTTTCAGTTTACTTTCTGCAAAATGTCTTACTTTGAAGTTTAATAAGAAGTAAAAAACGCAATCTTTATGGATGTCTGTAGTTTATTGGTAAGAAAGCATTATTCAGAGTTGCAGTCGAGGACTGAGTCAATCCTCGGAATTTTCTAATTTACCAGCAGCCCTCATATACAGCAAAGAAGCTGCGAAAGTGATCTTGTATTTTATTTTGAAATCACCAACAACAAGAATAGGAGGAGAGTCATATTCAAAGAGAGCTTTATGATTAAAAATCCTTTTAAAATTGTTTTCCTCTTATAAATTGATCGGAGGCTGCAAAATAAATTCAGAAAGATCACGCGGATCAAATTACTTTTGTGAGTGAATTATATTCACATCCAACACAATCCTTATTCCCTATTAGAGATGATAGAGATGTAGGAGGGTACAACGATCAACTTTGACTTTCTATAAATTCTAATCCCGCAGGTATGAACGCGAGTGAATAAAGTTGTAATAAAGTAATTGGCAAAACCAATTTAGAACTCCTCTTTGGTTCCTCGCGGTTCATATACACACACGAGCGTGAAATAGAATTTCACAACCTTTCATCAACAATCATTCGCGTACCATTTAAACATTTAACCATTTTGCATGACATCATCATCAGGAATTCATCTCCGATGATACGCTAAGCGATAATAAAATTTTGGGTTGTGATTTTTGAATACGAGCCCAGCCCTTTTTTCTTTTTTCCCTAGCGGTTTCGTATTCTTCAAAGAATCCTTTCTGCCTCTTGAGATAATCGCAGATTACTTTGCAGATTAGTAACCTCCATCTTTCTTTACCTTTTGTGGGGAATTATGGGATAAAGTGAAATGTCAATCGAGTTTAGATTCCATATCCAGCCGATCTTATTAAAATGAGATTTTTTATTCACCTACATAGCTAATACAGATTAAACAGGAACCGAAGAAATAATGTGAAAGTAATTTCACTTCTATGTCTCTAATCCGATTTCATCAGTTCAATTGATCAATTGATCAAATGTGTCCCTTGGCATATGTAGCACCACCAGTAGCATTCTTTTTGTTTTCTGCTCAGGAATTTTTTCCTCTCTCTCTCTCTCTACAATGAATGAATGGAGAGAGAAACTTTAGACGACGACCGAAGGGTTCGATTTCGTTCATGATACGGTCAGCAGTGTGATATGATGATATTGGATATTGTGTATAGCCTAAAGAGATGAGTTGCAATTTATCATAAAATGGAACTTTTCCTGCAAGGCAAAGGCAAGGGGAAAGGCGAAGGGAGAGAGAGAGATGGGATCTCACATCAATATCAACGTAATCTCTTCATTGTTCTGTCCTTCAATTTTGTTCTTCTCGTGTGAATATCATGAATCCCTCTATTCTTTATTATAAAATCGTATGCACTAATAATGCAATAAAAGAAATAGTTACGGCAATATCAATACAGGACAAGAGTTTATAATTGCTCTTTAAGCTTTAACAAAGGATCCGTACAATTTAATATAGGAATTCATCATACATAACAGTACCTTGTGGTTATATACATATCAATTAAACCCTGATAGATAATGGACTCTTATACCTTTCACTCATATCTCTGCAACATTAGCGTTACTTACCCACATGACGGAAATGACCCATCAATGTCATCTTTGAATCTTGAGCGTCTTATGACGACATATGGAAGAAGAATACACAACGATAAAAGACCTCACAGGCATACAAGTTCCTCCCATATGACTGATACGCGTTTTAAAAACTCAAGAAGGTTGTCACTCGTCAATCTGGTAAAAGAGTTGCACACAAACCCAAATACATTCAACATTTAACTTAAAAAGACTAATGTTTCGACTTCTCTGCATCCGTTTGAAGCTCTTTAAGGAAAGTAATGAACTACACAGCAGTTTTCTTTGTATCACATTGGACAACTTTATCTCAAAACGTAATCATGTATCAGCTTCGTTCAATACGCAACTGGTTTACCAGATCAACCATTTCCTCGTCAAGTTACCTCTGGGAAAAATGCATCCGCCTCAATGCAACGAACACGAGATGAGTATCGGAGGTAACGTGTCAATAAGAATAGATGAGTACTGTGAACGATTCATTACTTGTATATCAAATATAAATACACACACATCCCTAGGATGAATCATTGCTGAATTGAATATGCCATTAATACCACCTCATACCTCATCCCTCTCTTGCTGATATCCTGCATGGTTTCAAGGAAGATTTTGTCGCAAAAACGCAAACCTAACCTAAGCGTAGATTCATAATAAAATAGTTCCCATCCTTGTTTTTAGCCGTACATATAAATACGCTATGTAGAAACTAGTGTGTAATTTACTCAGGTCTCTCCCGTCAAAAGTGACAGCTGAGAAGGATAATAAATCAGATGTTGAAACGCCAAGATTATTATGAGAACCTTTACGTCCAGAGTTGTCTTCTTCCTTACGATCTTATACAAATTACTCAAACCTTGTCTGTTGTCTCATTTTTTCCCTGGTTAAGTAAAGTCTTCATTTCTTTTTGAGAAAGGTCACTGTCTTTCCTCCTTCGGCAAAAAATTTTGAAGAAATATGGTTAACGATGCAACAACGATACGAGACAACGCGAGAAAGAGAGAGAGAATACTTTTTTATCACTTAACTATATGTAATAATCATATTCCATTCTTTAAAACGTACAAAACATGGAACATGGCAGATGACATGACGTTTTTTGTTTCCATTCATATTTCACATCAAGCTCTCTCTCTCTCTCTATATATATATATATACATAAAGCGATATAAAATCCAAGCGATGATAAAGTTTTCTGGGTTTTCTAGGATTCATTTACATTAATTACGATGTTATTCAATTTAGCAGTGGTGAATTAATATTTAAGAGTGTGAGAGAGTAACTTCTTACGCATTTATTTCGTGTTTTGCGATTACAACAATAGATGAAAGAGTGGGATAGGTCTGGTGGGAATAGGTTATTTAATTATTGCGTAATTTTTGTGGTTTATGTTTTTCTCTGTGCGAATAATTGGAGGGAGCGAGGATATAAAAGTTTAAAAGGAAACATATCTAACGATAAGCGTGAAGGGAAATTAGTCACAGAATTTTAAATAATAAATAATAAGCATTTTATAATTTGAAACCTGATGATGATGAAGTTGATGGTTGCGTGAATTATACATTGTGACAGGAATGAGAGAGAGACCTGTACAATTTTTCTTTCCATCTTTCCATAAGAAAGTGTATATGTTTTTATTAACCACACTCATCTTACTTAATAGCGATAAATTCCAAGTGTAATTTGATTAGCGTGTAATTTTTTCATCATCTAAATATTCATGGATGACCCTCAGATAACATTCCATTCTTTGTCTGTATGCAAACGTAATTAATTCTGAAGGACTCTCTCTCTCTCGAATATATTTCACGAGAGTCTAAAGACGAGAGATAAATCTTTATTTGATCATGTGTAAAAGTTTGGAACGATGAAATCAAAAGGATTCACACAAGAATATATGACTCGTGCTATTTTAATTGTGATTTAATTCACCTTTTCAGCGAATGAACGAATGTCCACGTGGACAGAAATAAGTACATTTTTAGCTTTGTATAACCGACACTCTTTTTTACAGCAATATAGACTGAGTTCGTGTTTCAAGTAGGATGGGATGATTGAGCCGCCAGGCATATTAGCATCTCTAAGAATAACTCTGCGTGTGTCAAGCCAATAAACATTACAAAACTACTTGTACACGGGACAAATAAGAAACAAATGATTCTAATGCATTAAAGGCGCAGTGGATGAACTAGTGCTGGACTTAAATATCTAGTGAATTTGATAATATTAGCGAGCCATTCATTCTCGCTTACATAAGCTAACTTTAAAGAATACTTGGTCCCTTCAGTTTCAAGGGACCAAAACAACATTCGAATTCAATCAATGACTAATGCTGATGAGAAAGAAAGATAATATTCTCACTAATGTCACACAGTGCTCAGCCAAACAAAGTAATTAAAGATAAACGGAGTTGAAAAACCGAGAGATTGTTGATTGCACAAGCGTCCACAGCCAAAGAGAAATTACATATTACACATATGCAGTCTTATAGGTCCCTATTGGATATTTGATGATTGTATACAATATATTTATGTATATAGAGATTATAAGAATTTTCAAGTTCATCATTACAAAGGTTTGTGTTAATCCTCGGAGCGATTTGGTTTCTCCCTTCTTCTTCATCTTGTCTGATTGAGATTAAAAATTAATCTGACTCACTCGGACGAATGTTAGTTTGACTGCTCATTTCAATTCATCTAAGTATACGATTACAATAGAGTAATGATGATGAGCTTGATAATGATGATAAGGGGATGGATCATGATGATGATATGGCCGACCTGAGAGAGCTTCTTCCAAATGTTATGCAGCAAGTCTCATCTGATCTATTGTTGCGGTGAATATTTCTAAAATATGATATAGCCGCACCTTAGTCTTTTCTACAAACACATTTCTTGCATTCCTCTCTCGAGTAATAATAATGTGGATGGGTAAGAGAGACCACCACACACTCAAGACTAATATAATAACAATAATCATTCGTGGTTCTTGTGGTTTAGAGTGAAAGGGAAAAATATGCACGCGAAATTTGCGATTTTTTAGCTCCAGGCGAATTACAGAGTACAGATCCAGCATGGATTATAAGTGTGTACTTTTATGGACAATATGGATTGATAGAATCAGTTTGTTCAGCATTAGATCAAATCTTTAAGTATTTACAATCACAATAAGTCTTTCGAGGTCACCTCAAGAAGAATTGGAAGTATTGGAAGGTTAGTAGAGCTCAGCAAGTGTGTACAAAAAAGTAAGTGTTGAAAAAGGAGCAAACAAAAAGTATCGAGAATCGAGATTACAAACGATGAAAAGGAAAAAGGTAATTCTCCATAAAGAAGCTGATAAGCCTAGAAGCAGTTTGAATTAATCAGCTCTCCTTAAATTGGACAGTGACTAAGAGATTTTTGTTTTTGGTAAAGCTAGTGAGATTTGAAACACACATTTTAGAATGGATCTGTCCTTGGTCTTAAGATGGAAAACTAAAAGATTCTGTAGTTGCATGATGGTCAAAAGTCAGTTGGGGTTTTGTAGGAGAAACATTCTCAAAGCGTATCATGTTTCTTTATGATTGCATGTGAGTGTGTGTGTGTGAGTTGATCTATACAAGAAAGCAGATTCAGTTTTGGCATGATTATGATTATGATGGTGTACCAATTATGATTAGGAATCTGGAGAATCATCATCATCATAATTTTCAAACAAAATCTCAGCACAGTGGCTTT
>Ga0194135_10002157_pt1 | contig 11909 bp, 8 predicted proteins | sample LitLau_LLRF_2013_FD_134024 | JGI IMG/M metagenome (GOLD analysis project Ga0194135, IMG submission 134024) | Freshwater sediment microbial communities in response to fracking from North America - Little Laurel Run_MetaG_LLRF_2013 (version 2) | ecosystem: Environmental > Aquatic > Freshwater >... | reverse complement strand
CACAGATTGCAGGCAACGTGAGGGGGAGAATGCCTCCAGCCTTTCCTCGCAGCAGCAGCACCAGTGGCGTTTCCATTTCCAAAAAACAAATGTACCCTTAAATTCCCAACCAATTAAGCCTTGATATAATCTATCCCTAATGCCCAGAAATATTTCATTTAAATTTTTAAATTGTAAATGTTCATTCCTTGATCTTGTGGAGCTTATTCTTCGAAAGGAAATGACGTCACGACCTCGTATAGACTTTTGTGAACACACACACACACACACAGAATGAATGTATGTAATATGTATCTATGTATGTATATAGTCGAGACGAACCTTGTTCATTGAAACTCAATATGCTCATCGCCTGTTCCTCACCTTCTTCTTCATCTTCTTTATAGGTACTACAAGGTAGTACATATGTGTGGTGTGTGTAGTACGTGAATATATCTATATCTATATATATATCTATATATACATATGCTTTCCTTTAATAAAGCTATTGCACACACTGCACACACACAGACACACAGAAGAGAGGCAGAGGTTTGCTCTCATGGACATGATGGAAGTCTCGTTAAAGGTTTAACTACTATAAACCAATTTAAAATGAACGCAAGGTGGAAATTATAATTACGTGCACCTGTGAAATGTGATCATATAGGTGCAGCAGCAGCAGCAGTATAGTGTGTGTTGTTTCATGTTAAGGAACGAGTGTAAATTAGTAACAGTAATAATAATAATATTATTATTAGTGTGTGTTAAGTAGTGACAGGGAAATCATTTCGTAAAAGAAGGGGAAAAGAAAGGACAGTATTAATCATAATAATAATAATGTGGTGGCTCTGGTGTTCTGATTTTTTATTGTCTTCTTCTCATTACTATCAAAATTATTATTCCTCCAAGTTCCAAAATTCACTTTCTTCTTTAAAAAGTTCCCGAAAGTATTTTAAAAATTGTGTGCTTGAAACTTAAGTTCCAATAATAATAATTACTATTATTCTGATATTCAGAAAGTAAAAGTGTTTTGGTGCGACAAATGAAAAATATACTCACTATAATAAAATACATCTGCATAATATGGAATGACTGACCTCGTGAGTTATATTTCCAACACGAGTAATAATATTAGCCATAAAATCCAAGTAAGTCACATTATTAATTTTTAAAAATCCAGATTCATAAAATGCTCTCCAATTGATGATGACGCGAATAATCAAACAGGATAATGTGAATGGAATTTATTACATAATAATAAAGATGATGAATAAATCTTGAATGTACGTGACTAATGTTTGGAAAAATGTGCCATTCTCATTTTGTTCATTGATGGAGTTACTAAAGAGGAAATATAAATATATATACATAAGTACATAGTACATAGATTATTATTGTTTAACAACGATACACAGACCGTGCTTCAATGAATGTATAAATCATTTACTAGTTCATTAAATTACAGTCAGATTTAGTCATTAAACTTTTAAACATTTTTATTTTTGGTTACCACAAAAGAAGGAAACCACAAAGATTGAAAGATATAATACACATACATTCAACATTCCGGATGTAAATTATTTATTGGGTTTTGTTGAAGAAGAGTTTCAAAAGTTCTTGAGAATATACTACTTAACGATGTAGTGTAGTATTATACACAGCAACTTCCATTCCAACATAGATTTTTGAGTAAAAGTCAATTGACGTCAATTGACAAATGGAATAAAAACCACAGACACTCAGAAATTGCATTTCGTACTCAATATTTAGGTGTGGTTTCCTACAAGGAATAATAACTATATATATGAATATGAATATAAAGTAAATGTGTAATGTGTCACAAGGAATTTCTAGATTAAAAAGTATGTATTAATATTATGTATTATATTTTCCAGGAATATTTGTAAGCTGTGGATTGACGTGGGAGAGTTGATAGACGTTGACCATCTGCAGATCGCAGGTGGTGATGAAGTGAATGGGTGGAAAGTTGTCGAGACTTCTGACCGCGACCAATACTGCTACTACTACTACAACCACTTCCAATCTCAATACTAAGAAGGATTTACAAGTTCCAGGAACAATAATGAACAAGTCAGATGGAGAAGTTTCAAAGGGAGAGCAAGATTGTCATTCATCAGAGAAGAGTAAATGTGAAGCAGAACAAGTTCCTGGAGGTCACAATACGAAATCTTCGATGGACGCGTCGAAAAAGCGGAGAAAGACGAAAGATTTGTTCCTAAAGAGAAGTAAGAAGGTCATGGGCGGAGGGGGGCATAAGAGAGGAGTGTCCATGGATGAAGGAGGTGGTGGAAGTGGTTCAGAGGTACCTGCGGAGGGCCCTGCATTGCAGAGTCCTTGTGTTTGCACATTATACAGAAGGACGAGTGATGACGGACTTGCTTCTTCTTCGACTGGAGGGAATTCTTCTTCTTCCTCGTCGTCAACTGTTAGGGCAGCTGGTAATGCAGCATCAACAATGTCTTCAACTTCGGGGGTGGCTACTGTACCACCTACCAGTGGATCTGTAGTTCCTTCCATGTTTACTACTAGTCAGTGTTAATCAAGCTTAAAAGATTTGATTTTAAGCTGATTACTTTTGAGAGTATTGGGACCTAATGTGTGTTTAAATTGGTTTTGCAGGTGCGATAATTGATCTGACAAAGTTTAACCCTGCAGACTATCCGATAGACGATGAAGATGAGAAGGCGAGGATAGCCAGGGCTAGGGAAATGGAAGAAGGAATCAGTTTGGATGATTTGAGTTTACGGGAACGAGATTCGTTTCCTGTTCACTCTCAGGTTTGTAAATAAAATATTACGTAAATCGTTACGAAATTGTGTTATGTAATATTAGATATTAATTGGATTTATTGCACAATTCAGGTGGATTTCTTCCACTACCTCGTCCCAGATCTGTTGGAGATCACAGGGTGTTCCTTCTACTGGGGAAAGATTGATAGATACGAAGCAGAGAGACTTCTGGAAGGACGTCCTGAAGGGACTTTTCTCCTAAGGGACTCTGCCCAAGAGGAATATCTTTTCTCCGTCTCATTCAGGTTTTTATTTCAAAAATGAAATGTATACGAACAATTTAATTGATGGTTTTCAAAATTCCAGACGATATGGAAGGTCTCTCCACGCCCGAATTGAACAATGGAACAACCACTTCTCCTTCGATTCCCACGACCCGTCGGTCTACTCATCAAAAACAGTAACAGGGCTGATTGGTCACTACAAGGACCCTTCCTGTTGTATGTTCTTCGAGCCAATGCTCACCACTCCCCTCCACAGGTCGAACGTATTCCCTCTCCTCCACTTGGCCAGGGCTGCTGCTACGAAGCACCTTAAATACGACGACATTAATGGACTTCCGCTTCCCAAAGCCATGAAACGCTACCTCAAAGAGTATCACTACAAACAACGCGTGTGCATACGAAGGCTCGAGTGATCATGAAAAACGTGCTGACCAACAAGGAACACAGTTACATAATATTAATTATTAGGAACAAGGATGAACCCTTTTAAACTACTTCAAACACACAATCCTTAATCATTCTCTCTTTCTTTTATTTATACAATTTTATTAAAAGGGTCTCCGTACTAAATCGCGAGAGTGAGACTATCAAATCTTTTATGAAGCATAATATTTTGAGGCTATTAGTGACGGAAGTGACTGATTAGTAGTTGTGAATTAATTTTTAATTAGCTTTAATTTTTGAATGCAATTTAACTCTTTTTCTATTTTGATTCTGGAACTGGCAAAGGAGTTTTAAGTGTGGTTTTACTGTCTATACTTAGGAGAAACAAACAATCATAATAAATGGATTTAAACTGTTAGGTAACAATTATGAAAAATATGATGTGTGTACCTCAATCTCAAAACGGATTACGCAAAGATCTTCTTATTATTATGTACCCGTGTGTTTATCGTGTGTCTTTAGTTTTAACTTTGTAACATTTAGTGAATTACAAGTTTACAAAACAACATTATATACTTAGAGAAAAACCGATTTAATGTAAAAACGTAAAAACCATCAAATCTTGTTGTGAGTCGTTTCAAAACAAATGTAAAATGTTTCTTTTTTGCAAAGTGATTGCAAAGAGAATTAAAAAGTTACCATATAATGTTCACATATAGATAATCAGTATGATTATTACATGGATTTTTCTTCGTCTGACTATTTCTCAAATGGTTTTTGAAGTTGCATAATAATATTGTTACATTATATTACATTTTTGATTTTGACTGATTTACATTTAATTCGATGTTTAAAAATAAAGGTTTAGAGGCAAAATATTAGCCCTTGTATGGCTAGGAAATCGTTTTAATTATTAGCAGTTTATTATTTATCGAATCAATCGGTTCATCAACAAGTTTTCTTAAATAAGTACTTGTTGGCAGAGTTGACAAGTACTAGAGCATTGATTGTGATCGACACTGACCGAGAGTTTTCGTTGTATATAACATATAACTATATTCCATAAAATTCAAAATCAAGAGGAAATATAAACTAAATAATTAGTTCATGACTCCATATACTTGAAAATTTTTTAAATGATAAGCACCCTGAGTTGCGTAAAATTTAAAGCAATCAATTACATCTCTTATCGAGTTGGAGACACTCAAGTACCATTTATTAATTCAACAGGAAAATACATAATATAATAATGAATAATGATAATCACTCGAAAGACTTGACTTTAAACCGAACAAACAAAATATGAAATACGGAAGGTGGGAAAAGCCTATAATAAGCTAAAGATATAATCGAAATCACGCGCATCCGTGTTCCTTTGTAAACTCACAAATAAATAATGACTCGTTTGATGTTAAAGCGAATCAAGTTTCTGATTCGGACTTTGGACAGAAAAGTCCCACTGGCTGTTCTCTTTTGTCAAGTTTCGTCTTACATTAATATTTGTCACTCTCCTCCTTCTCTCTTGTTGTTTAATTCTTAATGAACATCAAAAAGGCATTTTCCTCGTAGTTGTTCAACACGTACTCGAAACATCTTCCGGATATTTTAATGAAGAAGCGGAAGACTCGCCAAACGTGAACGTGTAAAGAGTAAGCTTGATTCTTACAGATTATATGTAGAGAGACGTTTCGGTTGCGTGGAAGACATTCATTAAAACTGTGAGACAGGATTATGAGCATTTTATTATGAGGAAACTACAAAACTATATGATACCGATTATGATGGAACCTTTCATACATTGCGGAAGAAAATGACAGTGACTTCCACAAAAGATAAAGACAAGAACCAGTAGACCTTTGCTCACTCTAATCCCGAATTCTTATATAAACTTATAACCGTTCTCTGTAAGTTCAGCCTGGGTTTTTTCATCAAAATCAAATAACAGACGAATAATTCGATTGTTAGAAATAAAGATCAACGACCAATCTATATCGCGTGTCTTCCTATCTCCTAAGAATCTTACACAATAAGTCATAAATACATTTAGACAATATACGAAATGGAGTAAATTGGATGGATGGATAGATATTTATTCTTAGAGAATGGGAAAAATGGACCGAAAAGAATTGAGAGATCCTTCTTCGGAGGAAGATCCAATTTTGGCCATTTTGGGTAACGTACCAATTTACGCTCATCTTCTGCATGAACAATCTCTCGGGATGAATCTCTCTCTTAACATTATCACGAACGGTGGGAGTAGAAGAGAGAGATGGTTTCTTATTTAGTAAAAGGTAGAAAATCTTAAGGAGAGGTACTGCATGAGTGTAATAATAAAGGTAGTCTTCATTGCATTGTGAATTGTTGGTTGGCATGGTTGGTGGTGGTCGGGGATTCCTTATTTCCACCTCAGAGTGTCTTCATCATCAATGTTATTCTTCTCAGAGTGGATTGAACTGTCTGTACAAACACACATACAACCTGAGAGAGGTTGTCAGTCTGCCTGAACTAATCTCACTTAAGATTTCACCAACTTGTTCCGGGTTCCTTTAATTGCCCGTCACATCTTTTAACAAATAAAAGTTTTACACACATCCATCCTACTGAATTCTAACTTCTAACGAGAGAGAGGAAATATTTCAAGAAATACACATTTCTGTCAATTCTGTTCCAAATAAACTTCCAAATTTTTAGTGGGACAAACTGAGAAAGCTCTTTTTAATTGGGGAGCATTTTGTTCCTGTGTGTCTAAGAAAGATGTGTTCGTATTGTTGAGACATCAAAAGGAAAGAAACGCAGTTGGTGCATCTGTTAAGCTCCTCGGATAGATTGAAGGAGGGTGGTGTGCACTATTGCAACTTAACAAGTGTCTCTCTGTGAATTTACTATTTTTGTTAATTCATTTAACTCGACTTTAAATCATTCAGTGAGCATAGAAGTGTGCGAATAACCATCGTCTCGGGGATGCCAAACGAAGAAGAATAATTTTGACGTGTCTACCTACATACATACATTGGACATGTGTGAGTACTAAATCTAGTAGTGGGAATAAAGTGTCTCATCTCAGTCTCAAAGTGTTACTCCTTCTTCTTCGTACCTACGGGAATATCCTACTTCTTTTTAACCCTCTCAATTTCTCTTTTGTATTGATGTGAGACAATACCCAATAATAGATTACACACAGAAGAAGAAATGTGCCCGAGCATATTTAGATGTTGATTGGAGATGAGTAGATTATCGTAAATGCTATTTACAAAGAAGAAAGATTAACACAGTAAACGGTGAAGTGGTTGTAATTGTTTTTCTTTAAAAAACGTATTGAAGTATTTTAAAAGCAGTCACCACGATTGATTTCCTACAATAGAAATGAATGTTGAAAGAAGGACAACAACGGACGAAGATATAATATTGTAAAGCTTTTTGAGACATTTTTATTGGATCTTCGAAGATGCAATGGACGCAATGGATCTTCGTTGTCTCCGTGCTGACTCACGGAGTTCACACGGAGGAGCCTACAAATAACAGAGGTGAGACTCTTTTTTTACATTTAAATACTTTTAGTTAATGAATAAAACTTAAGAAAAACTGCATTTTGGAAGGAAACCACTACCACCACCTCGTTTGTAAGATAATTGAGTGACAATTTAAGTTAAACATCTTAGAGCCAAATGCATTAATATAGTTTGTTGCATGCACATTGCATTTATATTTTGGAAAGGAAGAAGGAAACTCGTAATTTAATGTTATTTATTTGTTGATTTTGTGAAGCATGCAACGATCCCGTACATTAAATGGGAAACTTTGGGAAATGAAAAATGTGTGTGTGTGCTATTTATTCGAGTGCAGTGTATTACGTATTATTATTATTCTGTTTCCACTTGCACACATGCATTTCTAATCTCTCTCTGAATCTTCCATTAAACAAAACCAAGGTATTATTTGTTAAGTTGGTAGTCGTGCAAAGTAGCCGAGAGAGTGTTCCGTGTTACGTGTGGTTGGTTCAAGTCTCAGAAGAACAAGAAGCCAGAGATGCTATTTTATTTAAAAGTTAAACGCTATGAACGTGGTGAAGAACGGTCATTGCCTCTCCGAGGGAATCTCGGATTAAAGTCTCGGCTTCCACCACAAACAGCCTGCAAGATATTTTTTAGTTATTAAAAAGTCTCATGTACAAGAAATTCAGATGAAGATGGGTTTCCCTGTGTGGCTTTGTTCAGTTCTCTTCTTTCAATAAGACACTTCTTCTACTTAAACAAGTATATTGTTCAATAACAAGAAGAGCTAATGGCCGATCATGTTATGTAATCCATACACTACACACACAACGAACGCAAAAACGACCATTTCAGGACACGCATTTTTGTCAGAAGAGAGGTGGTCTAGTAAAACCTACAAGAACAAAGATATGAACTAACCCATGAAATATGTATCGCTCTCTATGTAATTTTAATCTTCCCAAGAGCTGCGATGATGAGCTCCTTCGTAAAAAAAGAAACAATCAGAGATGATTCATCATAACGAAGGCGTTTTTTTTGAAAAACATTATTATAGGAGCAATTACTCGTGATATGAATGTCATAATTATATAATACCAGCAACACATTCCACATTAATTTAAACGAAAGAAACAAAAGGAAATTAAACTCTGATAGAGAAAATAAGCTTGGAACGAATTCTTATATTGCAAAAAGTTCATTGAATTTTAAAACGCTATGTTTTGTTGGTTGAGCATTCATTATAATATGAGATGCTGATAAAGATTCTATTTGAAATTGAGATAATGTGTCAATGAGTGTGTGGGAAATTTCTCACGGATTATTAGAGTCTGGAATATTTTGTAAGTGAATAGAATGTATTTAGATTAAGCACACACATATACATGTGAGATTGCATCATCATCCTCACAGTAGGATGTGTGAATTGACAACCCGTCTGTTCCGGAACATGTCACGATTTCAAAAGTGATTTCGCAAAGATGAGATTAAAACAAAATTATGTTTCCTGGAATGTATATACTCAGTTGGGTGAAATGGTGAAAAGGAAAATATACTTATGATCAACTTGTGATTACCTTAAAAAGATAGTTTGCAAGCATATATAACACCGATTATGTAATAGAAATAATGATGAGTGTGTATTTTAAGTTTCGCTTTTTCATTTTCTTAAAATCTCAATTTTTCACCAGCTATTTCTGCGCACAGAGGAACTCTGCATCATTTCGTTTTCCTTTTGGTTGAGATTTAACAAATTTCACACTTGGCTTCGCATTGTGTTTTATTTTTCAATGTCCTTGACTCTGGTAATTCATTTTTTAAACTTTTAAACCAGATATTGTTCTGGTATCTGCGGTGTCTCTTACACACGTAGTATTAAAATAAAAGCTGATATTTTGTAGTGTAAGAAATGAAGAGTGTGTATTCAAATTCAAGGAAAAGGAGATTTTAAATTTTAAACAGGATTCTACTCAAAAGTTTAATGCAGCGTGCTATCTTTCCATTGTGTTTGAGGAATCAAGGTAGGTGTGTATGTTGGAATGTTTAAGCGTTTAAAGTGTTATAGTCCGGCCCAATGAGTCTTTATATAAATTATATACAGAAGTTTTATGGTAGTAAAGTGGCTCATAAAAACTTTCTTTTGTATTTGAATTTAGCAGGATTTGGTTTTAGTTAGAATAGTAAAGTTTTACAATTTGGATGTAACTTTTAATTAGTTCATACAAGTCAATCTGATTTGTCCTAGGTTTCAATTTCTTTAAAATCAAAATCAAACTCATTAGATCAAATGTCATTAACACTGTCAACTTCGGCTACAAGGCTTAACTCATTCTTACAATTAGTAGCCAAAACAAGCCCACGTTGTAGTCACAGTGACATATGTAAATGTGTTTGTGTGTAATTGTGGTGTATGTGTAGGAGTGTCGAACCGGATAGAAAGCTTTATGAATGAAATTATGACGCAGCCCTGACATCATCTTTTAGCTTCTTCGTACGCTGTAAACAGATCTCGAGGAAATTGTATACGTTTAATTACAAGAAACAAAAATCGCCTCTAGAGTCAATACATTATATTGGAATGCATTTACGATGCATTAAAAGGATTGAAAAGAGCGTTCTCGATTCGTCCCTTGTGTCTTTAAATATTCGTTTTAAAGTTATGACGATGGAAAGAAGAGAAGTTGACGCAATCTCTCTCGTAAAAAATGTTTGAAGGAGGATGTGATCTTTGGAATTTTCCACTTGACTAATACATTCTGCATTAAGAAAGAGGATGCAAGTAATTTTTATTAATTTCACGCTTTCCTAATTTCAAATCCAAGTCACAAACTACAATCAACTTTTCTCTTGTCACTTAATCATTCTGACAAAATTAGTATAGTGTATCATTTTATCACACACAGATATAATTTACACGAGGTATAATCTCATCTCAAGATATATTATTACTATTAAATATATACCGCATAACATATTTATATAATTAGCCCCTGCCAAAAGATATAAGAATTATTTATCTCAAATCTAAACTATTTAGGTGTTACTTATTATAAGAATAATTGTGGTTTACATTGATTAACTCAATAAACTCGAGTTTAATTTAATTACCAAGCCAAGAGTGTTATGCATAATGAATTCACAGAAGACTATGTGTAAATTTTATTATAATCAATAGCCTTTTAGCCTATCTTTTGTTTTTGGTCTGCTGTTTAAAATGCACCTTGTTGTCTAGATTTATTGTTAAATCTCATTGCATTTTGTTCATTGCATTGAAGCTTACACGTATCGTTTACAAATAACATAATACTATAAACTCAATCCCCAACAAACTATAATATGCCACAAGCGACTTAAGTGATACGCGATTTAAAGATTAACTTGTGTGTATTTTAGTCGAACCCAATGCCAAAATACAACTTGGAAACTGGGCCATTTGTAATAGGTACGCACACACATATAAGTCTTACACTCTTGTTATATTAGTAGCGGAGATGAAGTGCCTATATGCACAAAAGTAAGTAGATCCTAAGATTTACAGATTTACTAATTGTAGACATCGTGAAAAAGGGCATTAAGTATTAAGTACAAACACTACACAATCTCCCAAGACTTTTATTGTTTGTGCGAGATTGAGATGTAAGGAATGTACACGTAACATAAAGAGCAATGTAAGTATAATTTGTCTACAGAAAATCTATTAAGGTTGTTGTAAAATTTAAATATTCTAGTGTATTGAAATGTTATTGTACTGCGAGACTGTTCCAAATCATATTAACGAGTCGTGTTTATTGGTAGCGATGATGAATTTGATGCTCCACAAAAGTAAGTCAGTGAGTCAGATGGGAACATGCGAAAAGTGTAGACCTTCTTACATAACTTCGGTTGAATGGAAAACGGGAACAAAGCACCGTTGCTTTGTTTCGGACATTGAATTCCCCTTATGATCATCATCAACAACTAAAAAGTCTCTCTTTCTCTCACAACAACTTCTTTAACTTCTCCTGATTAAATGTATTTATTTATAATATGTGTGTTCAAATTAAACGTAAGGTGCTTTTTATGCGCCTCAGAATTCCAACAGACTTTTCTACTAAACTTCAAATTCTTTTTTCAAAGCCAAACAAACTTTTATACAATTAATTCTCATAGGGCTCAGGGTGCGGACACATTATTTCTTTCATTAGGAATTTGAAAATGGGAGAGAAACTTTTTTGAATTAAAGTAGAACACTCTTTCATCTTTTGAATTTTTTATTTTTATGCAAACAAAATTTGTGTATAAAGTTTATATTATAAGTAGGCATCCACGATTTTAAAAATTTCTTCTGTTGTTTGTGCCTGTAAGCACAAACAAGATGTAAGCATAATACGACGAGTTTTGGATGAAATGGTGATTAAGAAAAAGGAACTAATTGGTTGCAAACATGGTTAGCAAGTGAGTTAGGAAGTTGTATAGTGTGTGTGTGTGTGTGAATAAGATAGTGGTGACATTTCTTTGGAGAGTATTCTCTCATTATTCCCGTAACGGAAGTCCCGTTAGATAGTTTGAGAGTAGACAACAATCACACACACACACGTACTTAATATACTTCTTGCGTTCTTTTACATGCTCTCAGGTAACATTTGGCTCTTGAAATGCACTCTAGGGTAGCATGATCATGATGAATCTCCTTTAATAAACTCACTGCACAGGCCTCTGCGTCTACACAGTCTATAAATATTCATGAGGAGTTTATTCTTATGAGTTTATGACTGTAAATTGTTAACGACGGGCATGTTAAAATGTTCGTACAAGTTAACAAAAGATCGAATAAGAGACTGCAAAACTGCGAATAGCTGAAAGGATTTTTCGTGCATTTCAAATCAGTCTTTCATATTTAATATACATTTCTTTTGTGATGAGACGAAGGAGATGAACTTTACCACGATATGTGTTTCGTTTTCAGGTTGGTTTGTATTGGTGGTGGTGGTGGTGGTGGTGGTATTGACAATGAGAGTAAAATGTAAAATGTAAATGTT
>Ga0194135_10002156_pt1 | contig 11909 bp, 6 predicted proteins | sample LitLau_LLRF_2013_FD_134024 | JGI IMG/M metagenome (GOLD analysis project Ga0194135, IMG submission 134024) | Freshwater sediment microbial communities in response to fracking from North America - Little Laurel Run_MetaG_LLRF_2013 (version 2) | ecosystem: Environmental > Aquatic > Freshwater >... | reverse complement strand
GGTTTCCTTAACCGCTCTAAGTTGGATTTAGTCGGAACTTTGGATCCGCAAGGGAAACATCTTCCTTAGTTGCTTCCCATCTTGGACATGGAGCCACTTCTTCCTCTTGGTCGAAACAATAGTCAGCCCCACCAATCGCAATTCCAAAGCCCTCCACTTACAGAGAAAAAAGGGAAGCGAGGATCAGGGCTGAAGCGGAAGGTGAAGGAAATTGCAGAGAAGTTGAAGACGTTGTCAGTGGAAGAGCGATTAGAACTGGAGAGCGTTCAGTCGCTCCTAAGTGCCTTGGAACTGGAGTCCCTTCCTCCTCAATCAGGACTCCTGGCATCACTCAACTATTGTACCGCTCTCCTCTGGAGTGCTTCTAGAAAGTACTTGTCCCTCCATTTGTCCAGGAAGATTTCCAAATCGAACCTCTACTGTCTCTTCTTCTCCTTCCTGGCACTCATTTTCTATTTTGAGCTTCACACGTCAAGTGGATTCACCAGGCTTTGGCTAAAATGGGACGATGTGGACCTACGCTCCGTTGAGGTAAGACCGGAGAGCACTCGAAACTCTCTTCACTTTCTCCATCATTTCCCTCCTTTGCAGTTTCCATTTCTTTTATTCCCTTCTCTGTGCGCTTCCCTCTAATTCGACCTTGGATCCTTGGAATGACAATTAACCCCAGGAGGGAATGAAACAGTTACGGAGAGAAAGAAGTGGAAAATTTATTAGCACAACTAGTCAGTCCGAAAGCCAGAACTTTATCTCTTGTCCCACTTTCAAACAAGTAAAAACAATTTACTGCTCAACTGTCACATCCTGCGATGAATGGTTGTAGTTTAAATTGACTTGCAGTAAGGTTCGTGTTTTCCTTTGCTACTACATGGGATGTCATCCGTCAAGGTCAGGTCAAACCATCCATGCCTTATTCTCCATGAGGTGACGTCAGTTACCCGAGTTATGGTAGGTAGGTGATCCAGAGAGAAGCTGAGACAATAGTGGGGGTGATGATGATGAGTTACTTGTTCAAACTAATTAGAAGTTGGGTTGAAAATAAATTAGAGACTGCTGTGCGGTAGACCAAGACCATAAGTAGAATAGGTCGTAATTAGGGCGCTATAATAACGGGGACAGACTAGAATTGAACGTAGGGTGATGATGATTACGAGGGTGGAGAAAGGAACACCTTGCAAATTAAAGGGGTACTTTCACCGCTAGAAATAGGAAAAATTGGGATCAAATGATGCAGAATATGTGGACTTGTAATTAGTAATTACAAGTTTTTGCTCTGGATTCCTGTTGATTCCAGTGTACCATCGAAAGTCCCAATTTGGCCATGGAGCTCTTTCGACCGCCGGTTCCTTGCGTCTTCTGTCAAAATGTGAAAGCGGCGAATCGCGTGAGTAACATTTCACCGTCTGAATTTGAGCGCAAGTAAGTCAATTATTTCTGTTCTCTCTCGGATCATCCTAGTTGAGTTCTGCGGTAGTGGTGTTCCATTAAACTTCCAGTTGTAGACGTTGCCTATAAGCTCACTCTTGCAAGACCAATTAATAATCATGCTGTGAGAATTATTAGTTGATGGGATCCCGTCAGGGAGAAAGTAAACAGGAATTTTAGGGTGCCCCTGCTTACAGCCTTCAGCCTTCGTTGTTTACCCAGAGGAAAACTTGTCCATACTGTTTGTTACTTTGTTAATGCAGGAAGTTCTCTCAAATATTAGTTAACATGTCTTCTCAATTTCTGCCTACCTCGCTCAGGATTCAGGATTCGCAAATAAATAAAGTGAAAGGAAAGGGAAAGTTTGATTTTAATTAAAATAGGTTCTGTTTTATCAGTTTAATCAAACCCTCTCCGGGATGTATTACTATTTACCATCTGCATGGAGAGATGAATAAAAGATGAAAACCGTGGTGGATAGTCCCAGTGAAAGTTCTCTGTTGTCTTCCCGGAATAATACACAAGCAGCGTGGGAACTTTTGGAGTAGAGAACAAGAACAAAAGATCATGGAGGGGAAAATTTAACAAGGTTTTCCTTATCGGGAGGCTTTGTGTCAAAATAATGAATGTTGAACCACTTGGTAGGTATGCGTACTCCGGACGACCTGTCGTCATCACAGACGCCATGGTGAATTGGACGGCAACCGACGCTTTCACTTTCTCCTTTCTCAAGGTAAGTTATGAATGATACTTTCTAACATTCCCTAATTCTGACTTTTAGGGTTGAGGTGGGTGAAAGTACCTGTAGGAGGAGCATGACTTCCTATTTTAATAATGTAAAGTGCAGACTGCAATCCCAATGTAATGGAATCCTCAGCTCAGCCCGATTTCCCTCGTGCCAAATAAGACTGAGACTGGATGACATGTGGCAAATTAGAGTAACCTGAGTATCTGAGTGAGTGGAGAAAGTATAAATAATGAAACATCCTCACAACGCTCATGGTTACACTTTACGTCTGCCTTGACTGCCATACACTGACTTTCACCACCGGCAGGCAAATGAGAATCAAAGCAAAGAAGTTGAAGGGCTCTTTTACTTGCTCTGTTTCCGTTTCCGCACTCCGACTGCGGTCGCGGTGGTGGTTGAATTACTTCCCTCCGGGTTGAAAAAGTCATTTTTCATTTTATCTCTTCTCCGCCAATCTCTCTTATGCCGAATTTACGTCTTTTTTGCTTTCTCCAGAGTATTTACGGGGAGGGAAGCCGGTCATTAGAGCACTTGGGTGAAGACTGTCTCTTTTTTCCCTACTCTACGGAATTCCGGAGTTTGGCTGAAGTTTTCAACATGTCCCTGGCTCGCTCCCTTCGGCCGTGGTACATTGGATGGTAAGAGCAAACCCATGACTTTCTCTTCCTGCCTTTCTCCCACCACCACCATTCACTGAGTTTGTAGTGTTATACTCTTTCCTTACAAGTTGCAAAGCTCATAAATTCAAGAAATCCAAGCTTCCTAACTCATGCCTGACACTTTTACTCATAATAAGACAATTTAAGAGACACTTTCGGGGAGGCCGTAGATTCCTTTCACCGAGGGAAAACCCAGTTAATCAAGTGGTTAATGGGGCATAAGTTGGTCCTCCTATCTCCTACATCTCCACTCCCTCTCTCAGCTCCTGTGCTATTATTCATTACGAGCAAAGTGTGCCGGAATAATAGAGAGTGTCCCATTATCCGTCTTCCTCGTTGGAAAGATTTTCGATTCGAGGTTGATAAATGATAGGATGAATTAAATGAGCCCACCACTCACTCTCTTTTCTGCTGCGATGGTAAAGAAATGCTTAAGCGCATTCTTCTGAAGGGGGTGTCAATATCCTCCGTAGTGGCCACACCGGACGGCGACGTTCTGTTGGCGAGGAGGAGAATAGAATCCCCGCAGATTAGTTTAGACTTGATGATTTATTAAGCATCCCACCCTGTAGCAGTGAAAGTGAAAGCAAGGTTCTTGTCCCCCCCCCCCCACCAGTTCTGTCTCATCAAGGAGGAGAACAGAAGAAGTGTCGTTCGTGTCACTACATAATTTAACCACTTCCCACAAACCATCAAACTTATTCTACCGCCGCCGCATTCCCTTGATGGATCAAAATAACCTTAGTGATGGTTCTTGGGGCAACAGACTCTGTTTGGAGGCATTTGATTCAGGGATCCCTCCGTCCGAATCGGCTTACTAGAATTCTAAATAAGGGGATTTACATTTTCCAGTCAGATGGAAAAATCCCTCGGAATCTTCTTTCACTCGGCTTTCTCCTTTTTTTCAAAATTTCTATTACACAGTCCTCTGGGAGCATCTGGCAACCTTAAGCCCTTCTTCACGAGGCCTGTTCGTTAACGTAAACAATCCCCTTCTACTCAGGTGCTTGCAATAATGGGCCTATGCTTTCCTCTTCCTTTCAACAGCTAAAACCCAAATCTCCCTAATCCTGGACAACTTTTAGAAAATTAATTTGCTCGGTCATACGGGGCTCTCTGAAGAGCATATTTAGTTGGATCATCGGAAATAAATGTGACGCCCGAGAGGCGTCAGTGTTTTGTCACCCGTCACATTCTGTTTTACTCGTTCCATATTTATCCCTGTCACCTGTCTCCCTCCCTGCTGGATCCCACGACCCCTCCAATTCAATTAGCTTCGTCTCCCTGTGGATTAAATCTGATAGGAATTATCAGACCACATTTGGGAAAACACGTTCAATTTCTCTTGGTTTTCCCTTTCTCCTGTGGGGAAACGCCTTCCCGTGTGTATTTAATACAGACTTCCTTCCATTCTCTATCTGTTCCACTTTGTTCTTCCTTGGGTGGTCAAATAAAGAGAAAGATCAACACGATGAATTCCACACCCCCGCCAAAAATTAGACTTCAGCGTATTTCATCTTAATTAAAAATTGCGTTTCCTGACTTATTTCGACGCATGGTTAAAAAAAAAGATTTAGAAGGAACCCATACATTTTTTTTCAGTTTGAGATCTCATTCTCAAGTGTCTTCATCTGAAATAAAGTTTTTGGATAATCAGCTGCATGCAGCGACTTTTAATGGGATAAAACTCAATTAAGGACGACTTGAGAAAAGTTCAAGAGCTTTCGGAAAAGGGTAAACGGGCAAACTGTGACACTCGGCGGTGGTATCTCCACAAAGGCCAAGATTAGTTCCGTGCGTGTGTAGGCAAGGGTGAAAATCCCACCCTGCTACGAGTGGAAAACGTTAAAGTGAAAGTAGGAACCGAGGAGGCGGGCAAACAAAGAACAGATAGAATGTTTTTTTGTTTCATGAAATCTAATTTGGCCATCTATCCTATTAAAAGAACTCCAATCTTTCTAGGAAAGTTTCGTTTTGTTGCAAATGCGAATCCCCCTCCCACTCCAACGTTTCTCTGCTCAATTATCCTGACAAATTAACTTTCATAACTTAAATGATTCAATTAAATTATTGTTTAATCTTGTTCATGGCGTGAATCACGAGATTAATTTCTTTACAGATTTGAGATTTCCCATCTGTGTGGCCAACATATTATTGTTCCTCTCTGCACACCAGTGCAGTGGAAAGAGAAAGTTCCTTTGTTTCTAAAAGCTCTGTGTCCTCACCGTGAAACTTGAATGTGTGCCATTTCTCGGGTCACGGCCCACGGGGCAAAAATTTACCAGACCTTCGGGTGAACGTTTTAAAGATTTTCCTATTCCCAAGACGAGAAGAGAGGAGTCGGGAAATGGAATCTTTGGGCTCATTTGGTTTTTAAAGTAACCTCCTCCTGTCATCACAAACTTTTTTTCACATCTGAATAAATTATGGAAAAGTTTCCATATTATTCCTGGAACGTCTGTCACGGAGAATAGGGCTCTGCCGGAGTTGGATTACTAATTTATGTGTAGGAATTCTACAAGTTCAAAGTTACACAGAGTTACTAGCGAGCCACGATATGACTCGCACACTCTTCACCGAAGTGTTTCGTTTTCGTTTCCCTTTTCCTCTAACCTAACATCCATACGAATTAATCAGGAATTATTTCAAATTTCAAATTTTAAAAGGTTAATGAAGAAGGATGGAGAAGGTTATTTTTATCTTGTAAAAATTGAAACCTTTCGCAACAATTAAAATAAAGTTTGTACAAACCAGTGTGCGACTGAGCTAAGAAATTCAAGATGTGCCATTCAAATAAGTTCTCTAGAATTTCGGGTGTTAAAATGTTACATTTGGAAAGGGAAGGTGCATGAGATAAGATTTGTAGGATTCGTCCGAAAATTAGATTTAGGGATACGTGGGTGGGGAAAACAGGCGTCGGGAATCCACTTTCACCGGCATGGGATTTGGCATTCCGAGGATAGTTTTCATTATTATGGTTCCTGCTGCAGGAAGCATTAAAACCGGATCTCTCTTTCAACTAACCGACTCAGCTCCTTTCAAGCTCTTCCATTTATGATTAATTTATTCAAACGTGATGTTTTCCATTGGGTTTGGACTTTACAGGAGTAACTGTGACGCCGCAACGAGTCACATTTTACGGAACCACTATGAAAGGCCCTACTTTCTCCCAACTACCGCCGAGTCAACTCACGCGGATTGGATATTTATGGGTACACCTGACGGACCTGGAGCTCACATGCATGTGAGTACCCGCAGAGTTAGATTTCTCCACATCCCCTGCTCCATCATTAAAATCTGGACTGGCACAAGTCCGGGCTCATTTGGGGATTCCGATTTCATTCCTGCTATTAATATAATTTTAATGATCACTGGGCCGACATAGCTTAATATCCCCGGGAGCCCCCTCCGCACCAATCTCCGATTTCAGTTTGAATCCCTTTCACTTCAGTTAACTTTATTCGTTCCACATTCAGCCCAACAATGGTTTTTTTTTTATCTGAGAATACCAGGATCCGGTTGACGTTTCCTGTGAGAACTCACAGGAAAAGGAAATTGTTTACTCTAGTTTTCCTTTAATCTTCTTTTTTTCAGATTGATCATGTTATAAATCCGTCTTGGCAAGCTCAGATCCGTGGGAAGAAGCGATGGGTTCTGCAACCACCACCGGAATGCTTCTACCAGTGTCAGTCATTCCACGTGGACGTGGGTCCCGGAGAAATAAGTAAGACACACCTGGCCGTCTTCCTCCCCTTCTGATTACTCTCCTTTCATTTTTATATATAACTCATATTGTATGACATTATTTCATGTTACATGATTTATCTCAAGAGAGTCTCTTACTACTTTTCCCATCGGAAACCCATTTCTTTTGAACCTAGCCCCACGTTCCGTGGCCCCTAGTGAAAGGGAAAGTGATTAAGATCAGAGGAATCAATTAAAATATGTCTGTGCAGTCCCCCAGTCCGTCTTAATCAAGGGAATGGTTCTTTTTTCTCCATTTCCTTGGAACTCGACCTTAATATCCTCTCCGGCGCAGTCGGTGGGCTCCTCTCACAGAGAAAGTTGTTGGAGAAAGTTCTTTTTCCCTTTCCAAAACTTTTCCAAGGGAGATAAAAAAAACAGAGGAGAAGCATTTAATCCAACCATCCATTCATCCCTCTGCCTTCATAAAATTTATGAGAGCAAAAAGCTGAGCAGAGAAAACTTGGGATGATTTGTTTCTGCTCCTCTTTTACCCACGTCTTCATTCATTTTCTCAATCATCAATCCTAGTTTCTAAACTATAAAGTTGTAACTATAACTAACAAACTGCCTTTGGTTAATTTGTAGTTGTACTGGACACCAACAAATGGTATCATCAGACTGCCATTCTACCTGGGGACATGAGCATTACCATTGGATCCGAGTACGACTAAAAAAGTACTTTCAGTGTGACTGCTTGCTACCTGAGAAACAACCTATTTTAATTGGCCAAAACTTATCATTATAAAATTCGATAGTTGAAAACATGGGGGTATCTAAATGTGGCCAAACGAATAGATTTCTACAATTAACTTATTGGTATTTACTCTCCTTTAAGTTCTCTCTAGGAGTTTCGTCTTGCATTTTATGCATTGAATTTTATGCTCTGCAAATTCTGAAAATAAAGAGCCTGGGCCTAAATTAAATCGTCTTTATTGTGAATTCGAGGTTTTGAGCTCGTCTGATCCGATCCGAGCCGGACGGTCTTCAGGGAGTTCCAGAAAGGCTAAACCCTCAGAAACTGACTGACTTTATTGGATTGGAGGGTCGGAGGGAATTGGCAGGCGGAAACTGATATATTCTTTCTCCAACTTTGAGAATGATGTTTAAATGCTTGAAGCTGGCAAGTTGAAGTGAAGTTTTAGACGATCCAAATTGTTTACCCTGAATAATGAATGCCGTAGCAGTCCCAGGCCCAATTTCCTCTAATGGAAGAGTCTGAACTAGTGCCAGCAGTTTACGCGTGAACTCAACTTTTATAAAGTGCTCCCTTCAAGATGTCAATAATCAGAGACTAGAAAAATGCACTAATAACTTCGTGCCATCTCCGAAACAAGCCAGAAGCCATATAGCCAACAAACCATATCTTATCTACAAATGTGTTCTTACGTAACTTATCATCATACACAAGTTTATATTCGGCGTTGGAAGACCCAAAATCCAAAATAAATGCACTTCTGGAGGGTTTTTTAATCCAAAAGATCATGAATGACGATGCGATGGTGGCGTGCTGACGCGGACGCCCATAAAATTGATTAGACCGTAAAAATCAGGCGATGACTTTGGGACTTAGTTGTAATCTGATACATTGTTGGTCTACTGCTGGCTCACATTCTTTTTTATTATTCGTCTCCTAACAATAACCAAGGTTTCTATTCTTCCTTTTCAACGAAACTTTGAGATCAAATGAAAATTTCAGGATTTTACCAATTCCTGAGAAAATAGAAAGCTGAGAATTTGAAGACTCTTTCCGCTGTCCCCAGACGTGGAAGGGTGGGTCGTGCGTGAAGGCAGAGAAGCGTTATGAAAAGAAATGATTCACTTTCTCTTCCTCCCCCAGACGCGGATAACAATTAAGTAGGGAAGATGGGGATGAGTTGAATCACTTTTGTAAACGGGTCGATGACAAACGTTCCAATTTCATTGGCTAATCGATTTAGTCCGTTTGAGTAATTTCTCGGCATATCCACTTAATTTTAATCTAAATCAGATTAATTGAAACTATTTCTAATTCTACGAATTCAGCACGAGGCTGGTCCACCATTGAGTCCAAAACCCGAAACTACTGGAATATATTAGAGGAAAGGGAGGAGAAAGCAAAGTTAGGTAGAGATGGGTTTCCGTTTGTTGGGTGGTGTGGGTGTGAGCCTCTTCTTCCTTGATTCAAATTGAGAGATTTTGCCCACTTGCCAATTATTGTTATTATGTGGAGTAATTTACACCGAATTCGCTTGGTAATTGGATTTCGAGGCAAAAACGACTCAGCCACAAGAAGTTCATTAAAATGAGGTGAAAGGGAATGACAATGGGTTCAGAATATTTGCATTCCGAATTAAGATGTAAGGAATCCAGACTTTTTTTCCTAACCAGACAAAGATTGATCACCCAAGCATAAAATGAGTAGGAAACTTTGATTAAAATGAAGATCGATCGCTTGAGACTTGAGAGAAGATCATTTTACTTGAAAGTTTCCAGTCTCACGACAATGTTTTATACTTTCCGAGATACTTTTCGAGCAGAAATTGAAATGTGGGAGGGAGATAATTTTCGGGTAATTAATTAATTTTCGGAATCACCACAAGTATTACCTGACATCACATTGAATGTAAAGTTTCATTGGGTGTGTCTCCTAAATTTTATCGGAGCGATGCTGCACTCAGGTCCAAGCCTTCGACGGAAGATTTATTTTTTATTAGAGAAATGAACCAAAATTGAGCCCTGGGGAAAGCATAGTGGAAAGAAAGTTGAGAAGGGAGACGTGATCTGAATTGATGAGCCATCCTCAGCGTGTCAGCCTATTTTTAAACAATACCCAGCCGAGTGGCTGGAATGAATGTCAAGTTTCTTACTATGTGCGTGTCATGACAAGCTATGACTTGATGATACTCTCAATGTATTCTCATGAGTCAAAGTTCTTTGAATAGTGTGAGGCTGAACGAGGACTTTTGAATTCAATTCGTCTTCCAGGCACGTAGGCTCTCTACATCGACAAGTGGAGGGAGAGTCAAGACTGTCTCGATGGAGGTTGGGCAACGCCAAGAAGCACGCTCCCACCCTTATCATCATAGATAGCATTACTACTTGCTTTCTCATCTTCTCATCCTGCATCAAAAGTACCGGATTTCCCTTGCCTTTCAACTTTCCATCATCTAATAACTTTCCCTGTTACCTAAACTTCAAGTTTTGTCAGGCAGGGAGGACGGGCTCTTCTGGCTGGAAGCCAAATCCATTTGAATCCCACCCAATTCCAACGAATAAAGTTGATCAAGTAAAAGTGAAAGTAGTGAAAGTAATGGGGAATCGTCAAAAGGGTTTTTACCAGTTGGCAAAAATATTAAAGATGCTCAGAATTTAATTTTGCAGCAGTGGAGTGGAGCAGGAGCGTTTCATGAAGAATCAAAAGTATTTCATCCATGGCTGACAAACGCCGAGTGGGCAATTTTAATTTTTACAGAAACCAGGACAAGCTTTGCTAGGACCTCATCATCTGAATTATTACTAACTTCCCTTATGTTCTTACTTTACAACTGGCTCTTCCGGCGTCCAATTTGAGATCCAGCAAAGTTAACGAAGAAAAATGAATAGTGGACGGAGCCACGATTCCAGCGCGGGATTTGTTCGGTGACGGAAGCACGGCCCAGCGTTGTTATGATGATGGGGGATGAGTGATGGCACGATGGCAGACTCCTTTATTCCGTGCCATTGATTCGGAAAATTGCAAATTGGACGCCGTTCCACACTCCCCATTGAAACATGACCAAAGTAATAAACTAAAAGGGATGTAAACACTTTCTCCTTTTTATTAAATGCCTTCAGGATCCGCCCGCACACTTCAATTTTCTAAGAATTTCCGAGAAAGTCTCATCCTCTCAATTTCCAGGCGGATGCTTGTGAAAATCCAGGATGAGCCTGACGATGCCGTCGTCGTCATGGCTCATGGAATCGGTAGACTGGAAGAAACGACCCGGAACGCCAACGCCCGCTGCCTGTTGTGAGGATTATCTTTGCGGGGCCTTTCAACCATCCCCACCACCATGGGAAAGGATATTATTAAAAGGATTGACACCTACGCTCGGACTCCCTTTGAAGTTCCAACTGACATGTTTAGTTTATTAATTTAATTACAGGCAAGGGAAAACTGGAGTGGAGAAAGTTGGACTGCCGCCGGAGTCAGAGAGAGAAATCAACTGCTGTTGTCATCCGGGGTTGAGAGGAGGCGCTGAAAATAGGAAGTTTCCTTCTCGTCATAACCCGGTGGGGGTTGAACGATGAGAGCCTCGTGGTCACCGCGACCTTCCTGCACTACTTCCAGGTGGTGAATCTCAAACTCATCGTCATCGTACCGGGCGTCACCTGTCCCGCCCGCACAAAAATCACAATTCTTATCCTGGTTCCAACTGGTGGTGCCTTTGTCTCCGCCTGGCTTGCCGGAGGGTTTGAATCCACGGACGGGCACCAAGGCATTTCGGGCATGACGGAAGTGATGCTTGTCGGGTTGTTGGTTCTGGCTCATTTTGGATTTGTACTTGCACTGTCTTGGCTGGATCGGGGGAGGTTCCCGGTCCGGAGTCTTATCAATGGAATGGCGCGGGCGAGGAGAAAACGTCGTAACTTGTTCTGGAACAGAATGGTGAGCCTGTGATCCTGGATGGGTCTGGAAAAGACTGCTTTCACCGGATGCATCCTCATGCTTGGGGTTCAAATGATGGAAATTAGCTTCCTCGTCATCGCTCCACTCCTTTTCTTCTTCGGAAAAGTTGAACTTCCGAGGACTCAGATCCACTTCAATAAACTCATCCTCATCGGAGGAAATGTAGGATTCGGAGGGGCTGGGCAGGTACATCCCATTTGTCCAGAAATCTTCTTTTGAATCCACTTTGCTCGGAACTTGGGTCTCTCCTGGATTCTTTCCATTACCAAAGTCTTTCTGCTCATCTTTTGATTTGGAATGATTTTGTTTTCCATCCTCCTTGCGAAGTTTGTTTTCTGTCCGAACACTTTCCGTCTTGTCAACTGCTTGAGGTTTGGGGGATGGAACCTGCTTTGACATGACGGGGTTTGACATGAGGGGAGGCTGCTGCTGGGGTTTCGTAGCAGCCTTCTCCACGTTGCCCAATGTCGCAAATGTCGTCGGCGTCGCCTGCTGTTTGGCGCATTTGGGAGGAAATCCTGCTGGGAGAGGAGAGGTTTTGGCAAACATTTGCGTCACTGCAAACCCATTTTTTGGTTTCTCGGTAGGCCGAGGGGAGTCTTGGCATGGCCTTAGTTGATGTTCCAGTGGTGCTGGGATGGTTCTTTTGGAACTTTTTTGCATTTCCGAGTCCTTCTTAGAG
>Ga0194135_10002155_pt1 | contig 11911 bp, 17 predicted proteins | sample LitLau_LLRF_2013_FD_134024 | JGI IMG/M metagenome (GOLD analysis project Ga0194135, IMG submission 134024) | Freshwater sediment microbial communities in response to fracking from North America - Little Laurel Run_MetaG_LLRF_2013 (version 2) | ecosystem: Environmental > Aquatic > Freshwater >... | reverse complement strand
TTTTTAGTTCGGAGCAGACTTTATAAATTTCCAACTGGATAATACGGAAGGAGGGGGGACAACGAGATGCAGAAGGGAGGGCGAGGGGGAACTCGGCTCCACTTTTGCGATGAGTTGAGTATGTCGGGCCATTAAGTGGGGGACCCCGTGGTCTCCCCCTTTCAGATCCCCCTGCCTACCTTCATGCCTTCATGCCAAAGAGTCACGGAGACCCAAGAAACCCATCGTAATTTCATCGCAGGCAGGGCAGACTAACCTCATCTGCCTCGTCGTCTCCCTTCCCGGCCTTCTCATTATGGGAATCACATTTTTTGATCTTGGCTGTAGATCTGTGGAGCTGTTCGTCGGGACCCGAATGACGCATTCCCCCCATGGTTGCAATTAAATGTCCCCGAAAAAGAAGGGCATCCAAAGAGCATATCCCCCCTTTAACGAAACTTCCATTCCATTATAAGTCCAAGGATTTATTATCACAATCGCCGGGAAACTTTAGCTCCTACAGATTCCCTTTTAGCCAATGAACTTCAATGTGACATTTATGACACTTCAATGGGTGGGATAGGTAAATGCGTGGAAGAGAAAAGGTTTCCAGACGATTCCGGCGTTTGTAAGATTAAAAGCAAACTGGATAGTGAATAGCGTCGTTGTAGGTTCGAAAAGTTAGTCGTCCTTTCTCCGGAATTTCTCCTCTTCTTCCCAGTGTCCGCTTTTCTCTTTAGAAATACGGGACACGGATGATGGATTAAGGAAAGCTAAATGATTCAATGATAAAAATTATTTTTTTAGGGAAACCAGTGATATCGAAAGACTAGCTCAGATCGATCAGCGTGGAAATCTGTGCTCTCAGTTGGTTGAAACCAATTGAAACAGCGCAATTTGAATTAAATACAGAATCTCTCTCTGAGTCGGATATTTTGTGCTCGGGAAGAATAAAATTTTACATTACCCGATTAATTCGGGACATCATGGCTGGAGGAGTTGAAATTATTATTAATTATTAATTAATTATTATTGTTTCTCAAATTATTTCGGAATCGGAATTCTGCTATCTTCTCACATTGGAATTTGCACCGTTAAAATCAACCGTTCGCTCTGGAACAGCATTTCTGCCAAAGTATCAGCATTTGTAAGAATGAAATGGAATGTAAAAAATAAAGCGAAATTGAATTATGCATTTTAGCTTTGACTAATAATTGTGAACTTGAGATTGGATTAAAATTAAAATGTTATTAATTGAAGTTTAGTGTTTTTTCACAAGATGCCCAGATAATGATATTGGGTTAGAACCAAGTGTCATCACAATCACAGCGGATGTCGTTTCTCCTCATTTGTAATTTGATATTTGATCAGTCGTTACCTACCGGCTTGCTGCTGTTAATTATTGTCAAAACGAAAATAAGTTTTGAAAGGAAGATTCAGAGGACTCCCGACTCCTCGACGTCGTCAACATCGCCCTGGAAGAATGTCGTCCGGCAAAGATAGAGAAGGACCGGAACTTACACCGTTTCGAGTAGGCGGTGATCCTCCAGGTAAATGCAAATGTAAATTTTGATCATTCTCGTTATGATGATTGATAAAATACGTCGATTTAATGTGCTTATCTGTGACAAGGGGGCAAGGGAGAATAATGGATTTCGTTATCGTCTTTGCAGGCGGAGCCCCGAGGCGGTTTGCTGGGAGCGGAATCTCACGACCAGTAAGAATCCAATATTTAAAAGCCAAGCTGCAGGCAACCTGCTAGCAATGTTTTGCAACATTGATTAAGTGATTTTGAACAAAATGTGCTTTTGTGCTTGTGCAGGTAAGCCTCCGAGGGAATCATGGTCATGGTCATGCGGAAATTCCCAGCCATGAGGCGGGAGCTCCTGTAAAAGGTCGTGTGGGAGCTGACCTTTTGGCGCTCGTGAGTTCGGTGCCGCCAGTTACTGAAGGACGGAAGACAGTACCAAACTTCAAAAAAAACTTTGAGGCTGTGAGGCCGGTCGTCAACCCTAGTATTCGTGATGAAGGGCCAAGTAATCTCCCACCACCTCCAGCCCAAGACTATTCCCGATACTTCCATGGAAAAACAGAAATGGACGAGCTCATCAAAGCATGGCAGCGAATTTGCGAAGACGGATATGAGTTCTGTAAGATTAAACTTGACCTTCATTTTTATCTTTCCCTCTATTACTATCTTAACAGTTGGATTTAAATTATTTCCAGAGCCGCTGTGTTTGTCAAGAAGCATTTAGCCCAGAGCCAACGACTTGAATCAAAACTATTTTCTTGTTTCTTGAAGATATGTTACTTAAATTAAATTAGCTCACATAATGTCGCATTGAATGGAACATTAATAAGTATTCTATCACACTTAAGATTCTGTTGTTTCGGTTTCTAGGACAACGAATAAAGTTCCATGAGTCTGCTTGTAATCAGGTGTCTTAATTTTAACAAACTTAACGACTGCGTGTGTCTTATCTGGATGCAGACGACGACGACGCGACGACGACGGCTCGATTATCGGATTCTCCTTTATGATCCATTTTATTTAGAATAAGAATTAGTTGAATTTAGTCTTGAAAGTACTCCTAGTCCAAAGTAGGAAAATGGACAAGTACAAGGACGAGTTGGCTTACCTTTACAAGAATGCAGCGGGTAGTGGGAAAGAACAGGCATGGAGCCTCGCCCAACCCAATTTGGACCATAGACCATTGACACAAGACCAGATCCGAGAGGAATCAATGAAGTATCTCACCCGTGAGCAGAAACGTCATTTTGAGCTCAATACTCAGCTCAACAAACGCGGAAGTTTGTTTGGGCCAAGACGTGACGGACCCAGGGAAAAGGCTCCAGCTCCGCCTCAGCACGTCAACTTGGCGGAAGAGGAGACTGGTCATGATCCTACTTCTGATGACAAGAATCTGATGCATCTCTCTGCTACGTCTCTTCACGAGCAGGAAGTGCTTCCATCCAGTAACCAGTCCTTTAAATTCAACTCCTTTACTTTTCCTTGGAGGTTTATGTGGGATTAATTTCTATGTAATCTCAATTTTTTTAGTGAGTGTTGCGACAACACGGTTTCTGAATACCTATGATTCGGTCCGAGGATCCGAAATTACCGAGGACATGAGACTTCTGGGTTCCATGATGCCAATGCCCTCGGTATCAAATGCAAATTTTGACTACTTGCACCAGAGTGAGATGGCAATGCCCTCAATGTCACAAGTCAGTATGGGTCAACGGAAGCGGACGCTGGATCTTGTGAAGGGGAGTCTCTTCCGAATCGACGACTGGATCAAAATGGAGGAAAAGGGAGAATATCTTGGAAAACGGAAGCATTTTCTCCGTGTCATTAACACACTCGATTGTATGCACTCAATTGCGTCTTTGTCATAAACATGTGTTAGATTTATACAAATTATTTTGTACTTTGTGTTTTAGACGATGAGAAGGTTATGCAGGTAAATTCCAACTAATCTGAACCACGACATTCTCTCAAACCGACCCAAGGATGCATGTTAAAATTGGGGTTTTTCTTACTCAGGTGAGCAATTATCAGGTACTTAAGGAATTGGTGGATTTCTATGCCAAAAACTACAACAGTAATGCTCACAATTACGTCTGGAAGGACATTTGGGGAAATACGCTCAACATGTACAAGTCTTTGGGGGAAGTAAGTCGTCCCACTTTCGTCTCCTGTTATCAATTAGAATACTAGATGTGAGGCATTCTAATAATTAATCACTCTCCTAATTCCAGAATGGACTCCCAGATCATAGTCTCGTAGTTGACGAATTGGGCTTGGATCACTTCCCTACCATTTTGATTTACTTCAAGGATGGATTTGAAGATGAGCCCCTCATGCGATTGGATATCAGTAAACCGGAACCGGATGGAATCAAAGTCCCTTGTAGAAACTACTAAAGAAATCATACAATCCTTGAAGAAATCCCAAGTCAAAATTACAATCCACTAGTATTTATTATTACTTCCAACAATTGAATTGTTGAAATAAATCAATCCATATGCGCTCACTTCTCCCAACTTTTGATTTTACGACTCTTCTGATTCCGACACGGAAGGATAATTTGACTGATTGGTATTTAGATTCGCTTCTTTTGCTCCTTGTTGGTGGACTTATGGTTTCGGAGGAGACTCCATAGTGAACGGCGTCTCTTCTCCATTGGACCCAATCTTCATAACGTTCCGTCGCAGGTCAATAACGCACTGGGGAGAAAATTCAAATTTGAAACTACTTACGCTACTACTGTTTTGAATTTAGTTTATATAGTGACTAGAAAGGTCAAGGTCACATACCTCATGGGATTGAAGGAAGTCCTGCCCCAAGATAAGCTCCGATTTTAGAACCTCAACAACGGTGAAGGTGGATTTGAGGAGTTTCCCCGCAATCTCAATACTGAAATTTCGAATTTTTCCGAGGTCCTTCTCCTTCGGCGGAAGTTTCATTGCCAGCATGGCGTATGTTTTTCCGGAGGAATTTGATTCTAGTAAACTGAGAATCTTGGTTCGGGTCGCACAACTCTTGGACATTCTAGTCAGTTTGGCTCCTAAAATTAACAAAAGTAGTATAATACTGCTCCCCGTTAAATAATCTTCTTCCGCACAGAGATTCCCTCACCTGGATCAACACAAGCCTTGACAGCGATCCCGTTCACTTTGACATTTACAAATACCTTTGGTTCACGTTCAACTTGGGTGAGCTCTCCTACGTGACTCTTTCGTGGAATCTCTTCTTGATTCTCGCCCGGCGAGGGTGAGACCAAGACGTTTGCGTTGAGATCGAGCGTGGAAAGTTGGAAGGTCGTGGATGGCGTAGGAGATTCCCAATCCCCGTTCTGACGGAGGATTTGTTCCAATTTGGCGTCTCTCTTCTTCTCCACTTCAGATAGGATCTCTTTGACCAGTTTAGAAAACTTTTCTACAAGTTCAAAATACAAATTCTAAATGCGATACCACTTTTATGTGGTAGAATCCTATTAGCAACCAAAGCTTAGTTGCACGACGTTACCGAAATCCCCTGTCAAGAAGGCACTGGCCAACGGCGGGTTTGTCTTTCGGAGGAGAAGCACTTCTTGAGGGAAACTGAGGAGTTGGTCCCGAATGAAAGTAACGTCGTTCTGTACAGCCTGCTCGGAAGCACCAACGCCTTCCTCATGTTCGAAAAGTGGGAGTGGGGCCAATTGGAAGGTGAGAGTGTCACCATCCTGCAAGTCATGCTCCTAAAGGCGGAGAAAGTTTCCAATTAATACGTGTAGGCACAGACGGGTAAGTAACTGGATAGAAATTTGCCAATTTACTTACTGCCAACGTAAAGTCTCCAAGGAGTGGGCGATTCTGATGAAGGATCACGACTTGGCATCCCCGAGGCACGACTTCCTCAATCTCATAGAGAGCCAATGCTTTGAAGATCTCCAATTTCGTGGCACCATCAGTGGGATTCAAAGCCACCAAGCCTCCGGTCCAAGTTCGAATGCTCAACTGAAGGGCCATTTTCTACAATTTTAAATGAAAACGCAATTGTCCACTTCCGGCGTCCCGGCCCGGCGTGTGGCAAGGTAGGAATAGGTGCAGTGCGTCTTCGAAATGACAGACAGGACATCAAATTCATTTCTTTTAAATGTTGTTAGTATGTTTTTACTCATAGGATAGATAAGTTTTTTCATTACTCTCCCGTCGTCACCCTGGTAAAATTATCCAGATTTCTTTTTAACTTGTTCAAAGTAGGAAATTGGGTTGGTGGACATGTTAAAAATATTCCGATGAGGAAATGATGTTGTCGGATGTTGCAGACTTTCCACATCCCCTGCTTTATTTGATTTACTTGCTGTCTTCGTCGCCTGACCATCCGCGTGGCCAACCGCGGCTTCCGGTGGGTGAACTATCGTGGTGACGATTGTATCCTTGATAGGGTTGATGCCATCGGTGATCGTGCCCATGTTCCTCCGACCTGTCATTGTCTTCTGGATACCTGTTCCGGTTTCCGTAGGACCCTCTCCCTCCTGTCGGCGATTCTCTTCCGCGTCCTTGCTTCCCACCTGAAGGTGACGATGGGCGATTCGTAGGGGAAGGTGAACGGGATGTACCTGGACTTCCTCCAGGACTCGGAGGAGGAGTCCCCATACTAATACTCGACATTGTCTGCGGGGCACCTCCACTCCGGATAATCGTTACATCCCGATGCACAACACGAACCTGAAAACAGAATTTGGATCCAATAACTACTATCAAGCTTATCGAAGCGTCGGATTCTAATTCTTACTTGTGTGGCCCTTGAATTGGGAACATCCTGTACGAACGCGTCCAAATTTGGGATGGGACGATTATTGACGAGCCGCGGGTAGCGATCAAATGGAAATCCCATCGGCTTCGAGTCCGGGTATCTCTCGTCCAGGAGGCCACAGTAAATTGCAGCATCTCGGCATCCTGGACGTGGGGCCTGAGTCCCGCCTGCATTTCTCCTCTGCACCAAATCCTTGGCCCCATCCGTGACAATTGCGTAAAGGTCAAAAAGCATTCCATCCGTTGTGCCTCTAGGAAGGAGGAGATGTTGAGGCCAACCACATCCGCAAATTGATTGCGCACCGGTGGGTACTTCGGTTTGGCGCTCTAGATCTCGGAACGTCTGCTCCCACGGGATGGTAACCGTGGATTCCGTCGATTGTCGAGTGATGACGTTTTCACCCGGCCGTACTTATAGAGAATAAAAAACAATTTGAAAATTAGTCAGTCGCAACGAAATAAGTCATAAGAAAATGAATTAATTAACAGTTTCCATACAGACTGTGCTGAATTTGTCCATTGCAAAGAATTGCAGGCGTTGCTGGGCGATGTCAAACCGACTCTTTGTCTCTGACAAGCGAGGAGCCATGAATATTCGCACTGTTCCAGTCACTTGCTGTCTTCCGCTATTTTGAATCTGATGGCAACAAAACCGAAATATAATGTATAATATGCAAGCTTAATTTAAAGTTTTAGAAATTCGAATTTACTCCATTACATAAACTTACGACAATGTTATAAGCAAAGTTCTCGTGGTTCAAGTGAGTGACTGTGGCCCAAACAGGACCCAAGTTATTGACATTAGTCCGTCCAAAATCAAGACCGCGGGCCAAGTCAAGGTCACTCTGCATCCAATTCGTGGCCAAAATATTTCTATCCCGATTCCTTCCTCCAGTTTGTACGGACAGGTCCGTGATTCGAATTCCGGACCAGACGAGCTGAAACAATATTTTAGAGAATTAAAATAATTCCATACACTTACGATGAGCTCCTTGCTTACCTCATTGACTGTATATGGTGGAAGTGTTGCTTTGTATTTGTCAAATATTTCGTCAATGTACTTGTGCCACCGATAGAAGATGGGATCACGCATTGCCTGCAAAAGGAAAATCTTGTTAAACTAATTACAAGCCATGATTTTGGCAGGCAGGACAGGTCTTTCTCTTGCCGTGTTGCTATCCCCCATCACGCCCATTTCCTCCTGTAGAAAATTTTAATGTTACTTTAGTTGCGGAAGCCACAGTAAACTTGAGAATCTGCAGGCTTACCTTGTGTCGATAGAATGGATCATGCGTGAAGGAAATGGCAACGTGCCCCATGTTGTGAAAATCCCCATAGAATTGCCTGTTGGCACTGTAGTCGGAGGCTGCAAATGAAATATTCAGAAGATGATAATCCCGCTGTTCCACTTTTGTATGTCTCTCTAAATTTAATTTAGGAGTAGAGGTGCGGTACGGTACCTTCCAGTAAATCTCCCAATATGTCAATACCACGTTCAGCACTCAAGCGCTCCGTTTGACCATTCGCCTATAGAAATAGATTTTTGCATAAAGTGGGGCTTTGAATAATTCAGACAAACGAACAACGCCTTACACGCATAATAACTCCAGTGTCAATTGCTTCAAAGATTCGAGTCCTCCATTTCTTCATGTCTTCCCAGTCCAAGAAGAGCGGGTTCTGGGTCCTGGTGTCAGACCGCCTATCTACCCCCTACAGGAAGTGAGAAATTTTGTGTACAATTGTGGTCACCAATCCTCTAGGCATTACAGGCTCAGTTGCGTACCCCGGCTGTTGACCCTTCCTGTCGAGTGCCCCAGATTATTCCAGAGTTCGTATTATACAACTTTGGAAAGTATCCCTCCGGAATCGGCTCAGACAAGTCGTGACCTAAAGAATTGAGTAAATTATTTTTTCCTATTATTATGTTAACTAAATCAAAATTATTGTAAATCTTATTTACTCACGCTTGGTTCTTCCGAGGCCATTGGCCAATCGCTCAGCGTCGTATCTTGCCAGCATGCTACAAAAACCGGAAATCATCATGTAATCGTCTTCCAATAAATAAAAACAAGAGAGTTCCAGCATTCAATCCCCTCCGATTGACACTTGACTTACTCATGATGCATCCAATAGAAAAGTTCCCCTGCTCATCAGAAAGAAACCCATGGATGAAAATAAGAAAAGGACGCAGGTTTTTGGAAATCACAACTTACCTTTCCTATCTCTTTGGCCGGGTGCAGCGTCTAGCGGATAGACTAAATGCCTAATGTGAACAAAATGAATTAAAAGGTGTCCCCCCTACACCTGTAACCGGTTCATATTTGAGGAGATGGATTTGTTTCTAAGCTTACCAATGCCAATGATGGGAGTTGACGCCCAGATCCTCCCGGAAGTAGGCCACACGATTCTCAGGATTGGAATCATCTCCAGTAAAATTCCGTGGAATAATAATTCGAGACTAGAGGAAAGTAATAAACAGAGGATGGCATAAAGATTTGGATTGAAGACAAAAATGTCTTCCGCTTTGGAGTTACTCGATCCTGTTGAGGAAGAACCGCTTGTCGTTGTGCCATCCTGACAACATTCGGTCCAACAAACTGATCAGGCATGACCTCCCATATGGCAGGCATTCTGAATCCTTTCAAATCTGGTCGCTGGAGACAGGCAGTCTGTGAATATTTTTTTCAGCACATGACTCATTTAGAAAAATGGACAATGAGGTTATAATAATTAAAAATAAATTGTAATTGTAATCGTCTAATTGCAACCTCTCATTTTTATAAGAGAAAAATGAAGTTCTGAATTAATAGACGAGAATAATTACCGCAAAGGCATAAATCCAGAGCCGTGGGTTAACCAACTCACTGTCTCGACACGCGCAGGCCATGGAGAGAAAGTCCTCTTGGTTACTCTGGGCTGAAGAAGGAAACGGAAATCTTATAAATTGTTTCATTTCAAAAAAGACATTAATTGATTAAAAAAAAGTAGGAACCCATACCCAACATAATTCGGCGTAAACTTTGTGCAGCTTGCCGGTGGGACGGGATGAAATAGGAGAAGAGTGTTGACCTGGGACAAATGGCACCAACTGAGGTAAGGTCGGGCCTCTGAGTCGGAGTCTTGACATTGACGCTCATTCCCCCGGAAGCTCCCACATTCCGCTGAAATCCAAAACAGACCGAGATGAGATTAAGTCCTGTCCATTCATGAGATTGACGATTTAAATTGACGTTTATTTTGTTAGAGAGATTTTACCCTAAATTCGGTGGCCGCATGTTGGGTTTTAGCATCGAGATTGTCGGTGGGCACCATGTAGTAGACATTCTTGTCCCCTCGAGGTCCGAAGTAGAGCGGCTCCCCTATTCGCTCAAATAGGTACATGAATCGCTGTTGGGTATTTCCATCCATCGCCATCTTTAAGCTCCTCACTCACCCTCACCCTTGCCAAGTCAGAAAATGAAATTTGGAATTGACTCCTCCAAAGTCCAATTCCAAAACCGCACTACTTCAAACCCATCGATCTATTTAGGTGTTATTGACACAAAACAGGAAAAAAATGTCCAAAAAATAAGGAAACCTCGAAATCCTGTCAAAATGTGGGCGGCCCACAACATCCTCCGGCATTCTCCTATTCATTCACAGGAAATGAAAATAAAAATAGAATTTAGTTAAGGTCTAAATGTAAGTAATTTATTCCTTTCCTCTCTACACGACTACAGGAACGCAAAAAATGTATATTATTAACTGACTAAATGGGATTAATGCGTATCCGTATAACTAACACAGCACCGCCGACTGCTGAGCCAGCAATCCTGAATGACTCATTTCCATAACAAAGACTATGCACATCAACCTAACGTCCAACATTGGCTTACAGTGGAATGTTCAGGTGAGTTTAGAAAGAAATCAGGGGGATACTAAAAAGGTCAAATTGACCAATTAAATACAGGAGCAAGAACTAGGTATTTAGGAATTGAAGAGTGAAAATTTGCATCCTTCCAGTTGTACCAATTACGATGGAGATAATGTGGATTTACAGAATAAGACCGGGAGTTACCAAGCATATACTTAGAGTATGGGGATGTAGTTGTCGATCTTGGCTCGATGACGCTGAGCCACGCACTCTGCGATCCAGACGATATTGCGAGACTCCTGCTCCTTCAACTTGAGATATGCATAGAACACCCCGAAATGGAACTGTCGAAGGAAGGCATGCACGTTCAACTTCACCTGCAATTTTGGAATCAACCAATCAATGCCAATATTTCGCCTTAGTAGGAGTACGGCACTTTTTTCCTTATGTGTCAACCACCAACAATCGCTGGACTTACCTCGTATTCAAAAAACCGATCTTCGAGGGTCTTCTCCTCCGGATTGTTGCCAGCATTTGCAAAAAGAGCCTGATATTCCGCATAGTACTCGGCCACACTCCGAACTTGCTCGTAGTCATCTGCCCGGGCGAGGGCGGCGAGACCGTCAGGGTACAATTTTCCACATTTAGGGAAGAGGCGAGCCCGATCTTCCTTGGTTAGCTCCGTGTCGAAGGAATTGATGGTAATAATAAGAGCACGACGATCCGCTTCAAACTAAAAAAAAAATTAATTGATTCCCCCTTCTTGGGTACTTTTACCAGAGCTCCAGAGCCACTCACCGAGAGAATTTCGCACATGACTTCTGCGGTCTCTCCGCCCATGTTCTCACAGAATTCATAGAACGCTTCCAAGTAGGCCTTATAGAGCGTATTCCGAATGAGTTCAACATTCATCTCGTCCAAATCTGCCTCGCTGATACAATCTTGAAAAAATGGAGCTGGAAACCAAAAACACGCCTCAAATTAACACCAACGTCAGAATTGCATATTAAGATTAGGTTTTGCCTACCTAATGGGGTGTCAACGAGGACAGCATTGTAGAGCTCAGCCGGCGTAGCTGCAATGTGAATAGCCTCCATCTGCTCGAACGATCCCAATGGGTGGCATTTGGGTAAGAGCTCTTGCAATGGGCGCTGGTGCAAGGATCCCGTGATTAGCAGCACAATGTTATCAATCATGTAGCTGTAACTAAAAAAGGCAGAAAACTTATTCAGTTGATGAACCTTATTCCTACTCCCATAACGTGAATAACTCACGTAATGAAATCCAAAAATGTAGAAAGGGGCTCCACGGCTTGGTTCCGCATGTGTACAAATTCCGCAACCGTCTTCTCGCGTAGTTTATCATCTAAGGTGGATACTGAAATAGGACTCGGCTCATTGGCGAGGAAATTCCCATAGTCTGTCCCAGCCAAGTGAAGCCGCAGATCTAAACAATAATTGACAAAGATTGAAAAATGAATGGGAGTTTGCACAGGATGCATGGACATGATACATAGGAATAATATTATGTTAAAATATTTAAGCTTGAGGCTATTTATGCATTCATGAATTCCATACCTTCGATAGTTTCACATTGTACCAAATTCAAGTAATCATTTTGTGTTAGAATCCCTGACTTGAATCCTCGACAGAGTCCTTCCAGATAGCCATTGTCAATGTTAAAGAGACACCCGTACATGATTCGGCAAGGATTACTTTTATAGTTCAGAGAAAAGGTAAGTCTAAAATAAACTAAATTAATCACAATGAATCTTCT
>Ga0194135_10002154_pt1 | contig 11912 bp, 5 predicted proteins | sample LitLau_LLRF_2013_FD_134024 | JGI IMG/M metagenome (GOLD analysis project Ga0194135, IMG submission 134024) | Freshwater sediment microbial communities in response to fracking from North America - Little Laurel Run_MetaG_LLRF_2013 (version 2) | ecosystem: Environmental > Aquatic > Freshwater >... | reverse complement strand
GCCAAGCTGGATATGGACAATCTGGATCAGGTGGATACGGCTACGGTCAAGCTGCCGCTGGTGCACAAGCAGGTGGTGGTTATGGTCAACCTCAACCTCAAGGCTACGGACAGGCAGGTCCTGTCGGAACGGGCTATGTGCAGTCAGGACCAGTTCCGAGTGGCTACGGACAAGCTGGATATGGACAGGCTGGAGCTGGAAGCCAAGCTGGGTACGGACAGGCAGGGTCTGCTGGATACGGCTACGGCCAAGGTGCAAGTGGTGCTCAGTCAGGCTATGGTGGCCAAGCTGTTGGAGCAGGATATGGAAATAATGGACCACTTTCTGCCGTTACTGGTGTTACTGGACAAACAAGCTTAGCATCTGCTGTTGGTGGACAACCTCAGCAATACAATGGACCAAGAGGAGGATACACTGGTGTAGGTGGCAACCAAGGTGGTTCAGGATTAGTTTCAGCCCTTACAGGACAATCCAACCTAGCTGATGTTATTGATGGACAGTCTCAACAAGGTGGACAAAGAGGAGGTCAGGCAGGCGGACTTCTCGGAGCCGTCACAGGTCAATCAAGCGTAGCTGGAATTATTGACGGACAAGGATCTACTGGAGGCCAAGCAAGTGGACTAGTTGGGGCAGTCACTGGACAAAATAACTTAGCCTCTGTCATTGACGGACAAGGAAAACCCGCTGGACTTCTCGGAGCTGTCACAGGAGAACCAAGCGTAGCTGGCCTCATTGACGGACAAGGATCTACTGGAGGCCAAGCAAGCGGACTAGTTGGAGCAGTCACTGGACAAAATAACTTAGCCTCTGTTATTGACGGACAAGGAAAACCCGCCGGACTTCTCGGAGCTGTCACAGGGGAACCAAGCGTAGCTGGCCTTCTTGATGGCCAAGGATCTGGCGGTGGACAAGGGTATAATGGTCAGCAGCGTGGAAATGCAGTTACAGGATTAGTTTCTGGCGTTACAGGACAATTGACTGGACGCTGATAAAACAAACTTTCACCTAAACCCCCTACGCACCTCCGTATGATTTTTAATTCCAATGCGGTAATAATAATTAAACCCAGATTTTTATTTGAAACACAGAACTAACTAACCCTACATAACCACTAGTCAAGTTGAAATGTTTTATTCCCCACAATAATAAGACCTACTTCAGAGCTTCACTTGAAATCAGATCTTTAGTCTTATAATTAATGTGTTAGTATTAGTACTGATTTTGTAATACTGCAACTGTTACCTAATATTACCAATTGTAAATGGTGTTCTTGCAATCACTACTACTTTACCCAATAAACTCCCGAACGTTGACGTTGACGTTGTCGTTTCGGCAGAGAAATTATTGAATTTTTTTGAAGCCTTGTACATTACAATAGTAATACTAATAATAATTCATTTTCCCAGTAAGCAGTAAAATGAAACTCGAGCTTTCATGAAATCGAGAGGAGACGCGTATGATTTTGTTGAGCCGAAGAACTCGAGATTTCTCTTTGTTCAAATTTCTTACGCGCGAAAGTCGCAGGACAGAAAGATTCGCAATATTTGCCTGAGCTCAACAATTTCCTCACGCAGACAGTCGGCGTCAGACTATTGTAAAACTAGTCAGGCACACGCGGTTGGCAGTGGTGGTGGTGGTGGCGGTCACCTCTCTCTCTCTCTCTCTGATACTGGTGGTGTGGAAGCTGCTGCTGCGAGGAAGACTGAAAAACGGAATTTTTCGAATTCGAATATTATTTCAACATGGGTTGGGGGGCTGTGAGGACTGCAATTCGGAGAGTGGGGATGAAGATACCTCAAGCAATGGGGCCATCGTCGATAAACGTAATTAAGAGGACCGTGTCGACTACCGGAAGTAAGATGAAGGGCATTAAGGCTGTAGTAGATTACAGTATATCGTTCCGGCCGGAAGATGAAACTCCTTCGAAATACACAGTCCGAAGTCATACTTGTGGTGAGTTAGGAAGAGATCATGTGGGCACTAAGGTCACTTTGTATGGCTGGTTGACATACAAGAGGATGGCTGGGAGATTTCTAGTCTTAAGAGATATCTATGGGACAACCCAATTGATCATCCCCCAAGAGGTGAGTGAGATTCGGAATTATTTAGAAGATTTTTATTATTATTATTGTTGGGTTGTACATGGAAAATTGCAAGGTGTATATGATTTTTATAGAATGACTTGTTGAGTAAAATGGCTGATGAAATTACATTGGAATCGGTGCTGAAGGTTTCGGGCATCGTTTCAATGAGACCGGAAAAGCAAATCAAGCAGGTAATTTGTGTTATCGTGTAAAATAAAGGATACTAGATGATAGATTGTGTCTATGCTTTGAATAAAATTCATTAATTTGTTTAGGACTCTGCGACGGGAGAAATCGAAGTTATTGTGGGTGAAATAGAGATTGTAAATAAGCCCACGACGCTGAGAATCGCCTATAACGATTATGATAAGGTGACAAAGTCTAAGAGGGCATATAAACAGAGTGCTATCATAATAAACTTATTTTAAATTGTTACATTGTTTGATATTTTAGGCTGATGAGGAGTTACGGATGACTCATAGGTACTTAGACATCAGGACTGAAAATTTTCAGAAGAGACTGAAGTTAAGAGCCAAAATTGTCCAGCGCATGAGGGAGTTCTTAGACCGAAACTACTTCACAGAAATTGAGACCCCAACTCTTATTCGACGGACTCCTGGTGTAAGAGAAATAGAAACTCCAATATTTATGTATCAACATCAAAATAGTGTGCATTATTTATGATTAAAATTTAGGGTGCTAGAGAATTTCCAGTCGCCACAAAACATCCAGGTTTATTTTACGCTTTGGCCCAGTCTCCACAACTGCTTAAACAGTTGCTTATGGTTGGTGGAATGGACAAATATTACCAAATCGCCCGGTGCTACAGGGATGAAGGTGCTAAGCCCGATCGACAGCCTGAATTTACTCAGTTGGATGTGGAGCTGTCCTTCACAAATCGGGAAAATGTAATGGAGTTAATAGAAGATGTTGTGCGAAGTGCATTGCGTCTCCCTGTTAAAGATAAATTCGAAGTATTAACCTACGCTGAGGCTATGGTTGAGTACGGGACTGATAAGCCGAATGTTGGCGGTTTTTGTTGGGTCATTGATTTTCCTCTGTTTACTAAAAATGAGGAAACGGGAGAGTACGAAGCAGCTCACCACCCATTTACTATGCCGAATCGGCTTCAAGACATTTATGACGAACCGCAAAATGTAATTAATACAATTGTAATTTTAAACTAAAAGTTAAAAGTTCCAGTTACTGAAGTAGTTATGGTTTACAGGCGATTGGGCTTAGCTATGATCTGGTGTACCAAGGAGTTGAGATTGGTGGAGGCTCTGTTAGGATTCATGATCCAGAAGTACAGAGATACGTATTCGAAAACATCTTAAAACTGCCAACTAATGACATTCAATATCTGTTAGACGCCCTTGGATCAGGTTGTCCACCCCATGCTGGGTTCGCTATTGGTGAGATTTTTTCTATCTTGTATAAACAAAGCAATTTAATGTTAGTGCGTTAAGTTTAAATACACTACTTCTATTATTTTATCAACATGTAAACAGGGATTGATCGCTTGGTGGCTTTATGGACCAGCTGCAATTCTATTCGCGATGTAATTGCCTTTCCCAAATCATCGGAAGGAAGAGATCTCATGAGTGGAGGCCCTAGTCAGTTAGATGCTTCTACAAAGGCCTACTACCGTTTGAAATGAAGACACCCATGTGTCACCATTCAAAACACAGAATCTTATATAACTCTATCTATCTATGGTTCAAACCATCCAGAATTAAAATTATTTTCTACGCAATATTGGTAATATACAGAGAGACGAAGAGACGATATAGTAGTTATTGTAAACTACCCTGTTATATTGTTACTACATTTCTTTAAAAAAAATTTTGTAGAAGCAGCATACAATGATAAAATGTAACTACTATGCTTGGGTGTAACGTTACCATCGTCGATAATAAACATGAATAAAAATGTAAAAACGAACGTAAAGCCAAACTACCACTTTTTATTAATTGATATCGATAGTAAACCATTCGTAATGCCTTATGCATCTTTCCTGATTTGCGTCCAAAAGATGAGAGGGCTGTATTATGTGGTTCCTGTTTCCCGAGAAAGTAGTCTCAGGTTGCCCCGGTCACTGAGTGAGCTGTGACTTTTATTTGGCGGGAAAGGGTCCCCACAGTGCCTCGCACATTTCAGTAGAGCTCAGCAGTTTTCACGAAAATGTTCTCACTCTTCATCTGACTCTCGCTCGCAGTGGTTCTCTCTCGGTTCTCCTTCCCAATCAAATTTTCACCTCCAGTTTTTTCGTCAAATTGCTTCGTAGGCTTACTACAATAACTCCAAGGGCAAGGGTCCTGCAGGGTTATCCTATCTCAAGATAAGCACACGATCTAAATTTGAAGCATCTGTCGAAGAAAATGGCTTATGTGTCGACAAAAGAAGAGTAAGTCAAATTTTCACCTTTTTTCTATCTATTTTATAAATCTGCATGGGTTAAGATTTGAAAATCGGGTAGTTTGCTGTCGGGTGGTGTAATTTCTGAGTCCTGTGGTAGGAAATGGGGGTGTGGTGGTGGGGGCACTGTTGTGAGGTATACGAAATTGCGTTTTGGCAATTGTCTAGCTGGTGTCAAGGGTTGTGGAAGGTTCAGTTAACCCTCGTTCTCCTCTCAAGACGAGAAGTCTTCAATTGGAGGACAAAGGGTTGCCTGAGCCAGCCAGCAATTGTCGATAATGGATGATGTCGAATTGGAATTTGAGATTAGTGAGTAAAATATGTTTTAATTTTTCTTTGTATAGGATGGCTGTTGGACGACTGGTGGCGGAGGAAAGGCGATTACGGGAGAAGCATGTTTTGCGATGTGATCCCTTTTTCGTTTTGCAGTCGGTAGACGCTGAAGGTCGCATTGTCTCAATAATGTCGCTCAACAAGATTCCTGAACCGAACCCAAGCTGTGATTACATCAACCGTTTTCTGACTGTCTCTGCGTCTGGCACGCTCACAATGTGGCACCATTTTGTAAGTCTGTATTTTCATGTTTGTCGTAGAGCATTGAATTTCTTTGCACGTAGAATCTTATCAGTTTTCCTTTTCTGATGATTTTTTCTTAATATTCAAATCATCAGTTTGCATTCGCATTCGGTCTGTCTGGAAGTTTAGCAAAGATATAATCTACCATTGAAATTTTTGTAGTTTTGAAGTAGTGTATAACTTACTGTGCTTTTCGGAAGTGCAATGATGGTGTATATTTTCCTAAATTCCTCGTAGCCTTATCTCAAATCTATTTTAGATTCACATCTATGTCCATTCTTTCATTAAAATGTAAGGACTAATTTTCTTTGTAGCGACGGGCAGCAGACTGGAATGTGAATCTTAGAGTGTCACAAGTTATGCATGGCATTCTGATTCCTGGCCTCAAACCTGGAGAACATCCCGTGTTGTTCATTCAAAGTCGCGCTGAGGGCATAAGATTTTACCACTTTTATAACTGCTTGTTAATTCGACCTAACTGGGGAGTGGGTGAAGATCTTGAAGCCAGCTTCGAAACCACCCCTACAGAATTACATTCTGGATTTGCTCGCATGCGATTCTTCAGTAGTCCTCGTTCAAAATTGACAGACCCCATCCTTGTCTTTCCGGATAGACTAACAAATGCAGTCGTGTTCAACAGAAGGTACCTTGACTTCATTAACTGTCCCTCGGCTACAAAGCAATTCACTCCATGCCATGTGAAGGAAGAAAGCATGTTGATGTTCCTGAACATGTACGATTCAAAGAACAAAGATATCGGAGTGTTTCTTTTATACGGTCTGGAGGACAGTACTTTGAATGGGGCTACAGTCGAACGCCCAAGTATAACAGAACTGAAGATACATCCATGGCCTAAGACTGTGATGCTGAATGAGATGTCAGGATCAACTTCGGATGGTTTCTCTGGAGCTTCGAAGAAAGAAGAACTTTGCACTCCAACTTGTACGGTGTATGGATCTGAAAAAAGCTACTTAGTGGTAGGGACCAATATACAGGTACTATTTTTGTTTGAAGTCAAGCCCCAGAGGTTCAGGCTTCTCAAGAAGAAACGACTGATGAATCCTGGTATTAGCTGTATGGCGATGCACGACAATCAGAATCTAATTTGCACTGGTGGATATGATGGCATGATTCGTCTTTTCAATCTACCCGAGTTAAACCAGATCGTGGTCATCAAGTATCACGTAACTCTAATAAATGATGTGTCATTCGTGCAACGAGACCGCGGCGAGCCACACGGTAAAACTTACTTCTTAATGGCAGCAGCTGGCAAAGGACAAGTGACCAGCTGGAACCTATACCCTTCAGTCTACTACCACAACAGTCAGGAATCATAATGAATTGCCTTCATCTCTTACTGTCAGAACTTAGAAGTATATTCAATCTTATTAATAATATGCAAGAATAATATTTGTATTGTACAATCGTGTAGGAACTGCCGATGCAGCTTTATGTATTCTGAATTATTGAATCTATGTCAAAACTGAAGTGATACTTTGTGTATAGGCAATATTTGTAACCACTAAGCTAACAAAATCTTTGTTCAATGAGTCGACTAATCTTAAGTAAGCCTTTTTATACCCTCACGAGAGTCTAGGATTCAAAGTGAAAGAAAGTATTTTACTATTCAAGATATTTGTAACAATCAGTCCAAGCAGTAGACACTGCCGATCTCCTGTGTTCTAGTGATAATACATATAAGTATTAACTGTAACCTCTTGAGAAAATTGAAAGTGTTATAATGCTGATGTTATCATGGTGGGTCTCCCATTTCGTTCTTGTTCAATAAAAAAATGTATGTTACCTGTGAAGTGATCATGGTTGTTCATCTTCTTTTATTTACTAATGTAAGGAAACATATAAACAGCAGCATATCGGGTGGAGGTATAGTTCAGAAATCATTGGCACAGGCATGTTAGTATTGAATTCTTGAGGCCTTCGAAGGTGATTTGACACTATCTGGTATTTTTTCCGGTTGGTGATTTTCTTGGAAGCTGAGGAGTGATCCTTTACCATTAATCACCACGCCCCAAGAGGGCTTAACTAAATGTATGAAAGTTAGATAGAAATGAGAAGAGCATAAAAATATATATTACATATAATTAACAGTATTCCGGAGAAGCGTGATGCATCCTTTTCATATGTTCTTCATAATTCCATGAATCGATGTGAAATAAATTGATAGCATCTTCTGTATAAAACCTGGAAGAGTGCATATGAGTTGCTCAAGTCCGAAATTCGATAGCCAACTGCTTGTTGCAACCAAGCTTGCAGTATGCTAATGTAGCCAATTCCCAATTCATTCAAGCAGACTGCTCACAGTCATTGTCTTTGCAATACAATCAAGCGTATATTAATGAGTCATATCTGATAACAGCAAGAAATTATAAGTCTCGGTTTTCAAACTGATTAAAATTAGTCTGGCTCTCCAGCTCGCCTTTACTGAGAAAGTTTATCCGACATTAGGAATTTGCAACTGGTCTTACATACTCACCTAGAACTAGAGGGCAAGAAGTTTCATAAAGAAGCATTCAGAGACTCCAGACTTCTCGGCTTCCCGTCTCACAGGTAATACGACCAGTTCTATTGCTCGAAATATTTTAGACGTACGCTTGCTCATAAACGTAGAGTAATTTAACTCTAAAATTCCCGAAAATCTCACATAATATGAATCTAATTCGGAACTATTCGGGTTTAAAATGTTTGAAATTCATTTTGTAAATTGAAACTTTTACACTACTTTCGTTTTCGGTGAACCAAGCTAAAAAAGCTGTGTCATCATTTTATATCTTTCCAAATTTCCATGCATAGTTTATTGAGACAATATCTACACATACGTTTACTTATGCATAAGTATCACAGTAAAACACACGCACTTAATCAGTATATTGGTGTAGCGAGTCTTGAGATTTCCTGCTGAGTGTATATATATATATGCAATTGATTACCTGTTTCAGACTTCTGCCAAAATCAGCATGGGAAATATTTTTAGTGCGTGGAATAATGCGTAATTATTTTGAACGAGAATTGTGATAGCAGTTGACTGTTGTCGAGCTGTTTTGTTTAACCTTCAATGAATCGATCTATTTAATACTTTTTAATGCAAGCTGCACGCATGTAAAATTCAACTAACTCTACTAAAGCACGAGCGACTTGAAAAAATATTAAGTCAGTACATTGATGCAAATAGTTGTAGCGAGTACATTTTATTTCAAAGCAGTATCGAGGCAATTATTTTCCATTTTATAGCTACCGATATTCATCGTTCACCGTGCAAATTCAAAAAATGCAATTGACAGTATTGCCAGCTACACAAAAAATTAAATTCAATATGTAATGCTTAAAAAGCTTTGTGCTTGTGTACATAATATCAGGCATTGCATTGCAATGTAAGGTAGCTTATGGTCGTAACAGAAGCCAGATCGCCAAATACATGCTTTCTTATATATACACGAGATTCACTTCTACTTTTCCCCATTGTACACATTCAACTTTTCTATTAACTTAATTCAGGATGGATTAAATCTGCTCTTAATCCCATTCTAAATGCATTCTGCCATTTAACTTTGAATCGTTTGTGTGCAGAAAGTTGATTTAGATTTCAAATACACCAAGTTAAAGTTTTAATCAATTGCTTATTGCTTGATCATGCTGAAATCGCATTCACTGCCCAGAACTTTATTAGTATTAATTGCTAATATCTGTCTTGTACAATTTGAGAGGTCTTGCTGGGATTTTGTTTCTTTACCTAACTCATCTTCAGCATTTCAATTTTTAAAAATTAGCACGCACGCACATTTTCATCGTAGATTGCTGTTTGTCGTACATATTACAGGTGATGGACTATAAGGGATTTCATCTGCAAATAGAGCAGTTTTTAGTATCTCATGATCAGTTATTCTGATATTTCTAATGATATAAAACTTACGAATCAATTTAGTCATTGTTTTGTTAGCGAGTCAAAATGTTCCACGAAATATCAGCAGTATAATTTATCTTTTATCTTTATAATGTTCTTAAACAAGCGTTGAGCATTCATTTTTGTTGTCTGTAATGTCTGTACTTTTATTTCAGCAGATCGATTGTCCTGAGTGTTAAAATGGTTCTCAAGTAATAAGCGATCATAAAATTCGTTGTATATTCGATCTTGTAACTGGACATAAAAATGTAAATGTCTGTTAGGTCACATTTAACAGACGAAAAGTCCATTAATGGCTGTTTTATCTCACATCGTTTAGTTCCCCAGTCGCCTGATAACGCGATTTTGGCTAGTCTACATAATTTCTTCCATGAGGTGACATCACGTTTGAAACACAAACAACATTCTAATCAATCCGTAATTCGATCTGCCCTTGGTACTAGCACTCTTAGGTTGGATTGAAAAAGATATCCATTCTTCTGTATGCTCAAATTACAGACAAGTGTGAGAAAGAGCTTTGTGATGAAGAAAGCTTTTGCTATCACTCGTGTTTCATTTATTTATCGTAAGCGATGGTCTCAAATTCCCTTTTACATAATGATTAAATGTTCGCAGTGACATCAAATTACCAATAAACGATAGAACTTAATAGCTCCCTCTAATCAATCCTTTAGGCTGAGAAAATGAGAAGTGGCAGCATTTTTGCTCATAGATTTTCTGAGAATCTTTAGCTATTGAGACTATTTGAGACTATTATGACTGTCTTCAGTTTAGAGTACAGACGCTATAATTCTAGCGATCATATATTGATGATGATAGCTGGTTAATTCAAGAATTTCAAGGAGCTATATATTATTACGTGTCCTTTTGCAGTTTGATCTTTGGAACCTCAGTTCTCCGGTGCCCCAATTGATATTGTGTACATAGTCATATTGGAAATTCAATGCGTCTTTCGTAAGCGATGGGCTTTTTAGTAATGTTACGGTTGTATAGAAAATTAGAGATCGAGTGATAGCTTGCTCTGCTGCATTTGATGGTTTGTGGTGTATTTTTAACCGAGAACATGTATTCAGAACATAATATTTATGAAGATTGTTTACTGCTTGCATAGATCAGCTCAATATGATGTCTGCATTTTCTTACTTAGAAAAGACGTGAAATTTGATTCGGATGCTGTGACATGGTCGGATTTATAATACTAAAACGATCAAGTCACTACTTATTACAAGTAATTTATTAGTCTTCTGTTCTTAATACCATGACTGAATTGCTTAGATGGCTCAAAATATACTTCCTTTTGGAATAGTCAGAAACCTAATTACAATATTACAAAACAAAATCGAAATGGTTTGTATTTTACTAATACAGAGAACCATTGGCGATGAAATCAGTTTCATTTTTTTTATTATAAGATAACTTGTAAAATCTAAAGCCACCTGAATTCTCGGCCTATAAGCTATTGTCCACTTCCAAACAAAAGTTTCCGTGTAACTTACCTTGATGACATTTGATATATAAAGGAATCTGATTACCTCGAAATTTGAGCAGTGTCTCAGTCTTTGATGTTCATATTTCATCTCTGATTTTCCTATTTTACCAGCTTTATGAATATTGTCAAGTTATAGCATCTTTTGAGTCACCTGTGGCTCTATATGCACAATATATGCTTGCAAAAAGATCTAACTAAATGGGATATTAACATTGATTGGAGCATTGATACACTACACAAGATGTTTGAGACTAAACAGCAACTTATACATCTACTATAATTTAATTTGTTCTTCGTACACTTTTCGTCAGCTTACTGTAATCAAGTATGAATAGAAACTAATTGCGATGATTTAATATCAGTCAAACTATAGGTATAATTTAAAAACCAATAATTTGGGGAAAAATTAATCTGAATGTGTGATTGAAGGGAAAAGGAAAAGTTGTTAAGTCGTATTCTATTCAAATATTCAATATTTAAGTGTTCTTGAATGATACTAGAAGACATCTCTGTGATTAATGCTCACAATCAGAAAATCCATGCAAAACGACGATCGTTTCCAGAGGCAAATTTTGATAGAATAGCAATAAGCCCTACGATTAAGATGTAATGTATAGATCATTATTAGTACATATTCTGGGATTTATTCCGATTTCATTTCTAAGAACTCCTTTATAATAATAATACTTTCATCAGCTTCATTTACGCTTTGTTCACTTTCGCATACACGCAATATTAGTGACATTTTCATACTGATACTAGAAAGCACACAAAAATCACCCAACTTGGAATTTAGCTATATTATTACTCTAGGAGTGTAACTGCTTATTCCGACTATCTTTTTCTTACTAAAAAACCAATAGTACCCCAATTACTAGACCCAAGATTAAAATTCTAAGCTGAGGGAAAGTACTATATAGTTAGGGATAATTCTCAAGCCACGATTATACATTATCCATGTAAATTGATACATTGTGCAGAGGAATATCCGAAGAAGAAAGAGATGCGGGAGCGAAGGAGAAAACAGGAGCACGGGAAACATGAGCTTGAAGAAGGATCTTCACGAGACGACGAAGAATTACTCGAACCCCACTCGTCGTCGTCATCCTCATCACAAATAACAACGACAGGCTACAACTACAATAGTACTAGTAATGTTCCTCATCCAACTGTCTTCTCATCATCTTCTTCAGTCTCAACCAGAGGTTTCGACAGTTCACACCACCACCACCAAAGAAGTAATAGTAGTACTAATAACAATAATGTCTTTGCCCGTGCTCCCCGAGTTTCATCTACAAAGCAGCAGCATTTTATACCACCACCTTATTACACGCCAAATCCACTTCACCGACCTCAGCAGTTAAACGGACATCATCATTATCATCATCACCATCATCATCAGCATCAGCTTCATCAGAATAATGAT
>Ga0194135_10002153_pt1 | contig 11913 bp, 7 predicted proteins | sample LitLau_LLRF_2013_FD_134024 | JGI IMG/M metagenome (GOLD analysis project Ga0194135, IMG submission 134024) | Freshwater sediment microbial communities in response to fracking from North America - Little Laurel Run_MetaG_LLRF_2013 (version 2) | ecosystem: Environmental > Aquatic > Freshwater >... | reverse complement strand
TGAAGGAAAGTCCTTTAACGAGACAAGTGAGTTAAGGTTGCGCGAGTGAGTGTGGAGAGAGAGATAAACCTGTTCTGGGCCTCTTCCTGTGCTATTGGCACTGCCGTAAAGGAGGAATATGAACAAAGATTGGAACTGAAGTAGAGACAAATTCGTGGAAGTTGAAAAGGTAATTTTATTGATATTTATTCAGAAAGTAGACAATTTGAGAAGTAAGTGATGATGATGAAGGTTTTGCAAGTATTTGGATCTTCTTGTCCTTATTGTGCGTGTGAGAGAGTGTGAGAGAGATATTATGGAAGGAATCGACGAGAGTCGGATATCATTTACATGGAGAGTCGAGTCAATAGATAGAAATATACGGAAAGACGAAATGTGTGTGTGTGTGTGTGTATTCAGTTTTGAGCAGGGTGGATTTGTAAAAATAACTGAAGAAGACTCAAAGTTGCAAATACTTTTTTGGAGAAGTAGAAGAGGTTAATATGGGAAGAACATATGGAACTTGGATGATGAGCACTTGAGTTAAGTGCAATATGGGTCTTATTGTATTATTTAGTGGAGATATGGAATTATATGGATTACTCCTACTGATAATACATAATGGGGATTGAGTACATTGTATAGAGGAGAGATACTGCATTATTATACACATTGGCCTTGGGCATATTTATCATTATATGGGTTTACCTTAAGTGGTTAAGTGGTTAAGGGAACTTTTTCAGGCCGTAGGATTATAATTTATGATCAGGTTAAACTTTGACCGAAGAGGTTCATAATCAGGTGATGAAGAGCCAAGGTCAAACTTTGCTTTTGCTTTGGTGTCTTTTTGTGACCTTAAACATTACTTGTCGAACTTTTTCTTGATTGGTTTCACGTGAAGGAGTAAGCTCAGAAATAAGATTAAGACGGGGAGGGCTGAGTTATGAAAAATGCTTTTTCAAAGTTCCAAGTACAGGTTAATATCTTAATATGGAAGTGGAAAGGGTCCACACGAGGTCATTCCTAAAATACGGATATCTCCATTTCATGATCGGTATTTTGTGTATCCGGTGATTAAATGGTATGAAATAGGAACAGTAGTTGTTAGGCTGTATATTTGTGTGTGCAGTGGTGGAATGCATTTAGAATATTTACTGACAATTTAAATACCTATAGTACGTGTAATATTACGTGCAGGAAGATCAGGTTAAATAATACTTAATAAGGATAAGATAAAAAGACAAGAACTATTATCAACGAGCGTTTTATGACTTCACTCGTATTGAAAGCAGAATGGAACATGGTAATTTTGTGAGAGATGAAAGACAAGCGACGACGACAACGACGACGACGATAAGACGAGTATATATTGATTTCTGACTCCTATTATACCTAATTGTGTGATGATAAGTACGTGGTTATCTCCTTATCTTCGCAGCAGTTTAGACACTTAAATTTTATATTTACATACAAATGCAATTAACGGATTTTTACTTTACAGCCTCTGGTTGGCTAATCACTATCTCGTCATTCTCGTCTCATTTCTAATAATTCAATACTATTCTTCCTTTCAATTGAAATATGATTCAGAGAAATACGGTTCAAAGTGTCAACGCGATTTATACGAACTCAGTTTTAGTTTTAACATGACATGATGCCATGAATTATTCTGTGTGCATTCAATACTAATACGCGTATGTAAAGAATACATTATTGCATGAAGCATCGATCCATTAAAAATTCAAGCGCATATATTGCATGGAATACTTTTGTGGTTTTTAAAGATGACCACAAGGAGGAAAGTCTATTAATCAAATGATATTAATATTGATAGATGGTCTCTTCATTATTATTGTAATCTGGAATTAAGGCTATAAAGTGAAATGAGCTAAAACCCATTAAGACGGTTTGTGCATACGACTAAGACTTAAGAAGGCGAAGGAAAAATAAGAACATGAGAGTATTTTTGTGTTGTTGCATGTTGGAAAGTCAGTTGTTGTTGGAACTGACACGACACACACGAGTACATCCCTTTTCTTTTGGAAGAATTTACTCACACACACTCAACCCTTCCTTTTCCAGCTCTCCTTCCTTCGTCCTCGTCGTCGTCGTCGTTGTATTAATTCCAATCGATAATATATACGACCATGTCTTCTCCAGCAGTCGACTGTCTTTCCCTGTATGTAATAATACTTTGTAGCACCCAATGCGTCAGGAATTTCTGGAAGGAAAAGGCAGCTTATTAATGCACATTCAGATAAAGATGGCAAAATACTCATGCAATGTTTCATCTCATGATGACTGTTTAGAATTAACGTCCAGTGCTAGTTTACATACGAATAGTTACGAATAGTTCCATATTTTTGTTTCAAAAATTAAGCCAATCAACTAAAGCGAAAAAGTACTAATAAAGATGCCTTTGGATTTGATTTGACCAGATTAAAAATGACGCTTCCGACGCAATCAACCCAACCGAGTTCGGTTCAAAGTCAGCACTTCCTCCTGAAATGGAACAACCACCGATCGAACATGGTCAATGTATTCGAGTCTTTGTTGCAGTCAGAAAATCTAGTCGACGTGACAATCGCAGTGGAAGGGAAATTCATCAAAGCCCACAAGATCGTCCTCTCCGCTTGTTCGCCATATTTCCAAGCAATGTTCGTGAATCATTCGCCCTCAGAACGTTACCCAGTACTGATTTTTCATGATATGAAGCACGCCCACTTGAAAACCCTTCTGGACTTCATGTACCGTGGGGAGATTTCTATTGATGAAAAAGATCTCGGGGAAGTGCTAAAAGTCGCAGAAGCGCTTAGTATTCGAGGCTTATCTTCTTTTGAAAGCGACGACGAAGAAGATAAGCCCGAAGGGCAGAACAACAGTACTAGTAGCAGCAACAATGCCAATTCAAACAATGCAAACCAATCATCGTCATCAACCTTGTCTAATAATAATACGTCTAGTCATCATGGGAATTCAAGTAATGCCAATAGTACGGGGATAAATTCACAAGGACAAAGCAGTAATCCCAGCACTAATAGTCAGAACAGCAACAATAATGGACTTACAGACAATGCCAGTAATATATCATCATCAGAACAATGTACAAATGGAAGAGATAATGGTTCTAGTCCTAATAATTCAGTTACTAATAATTCAAACCATGTTAATATGTACTCTCCAGTCGGAAGAAATGGAACTAATGGAAAGGAAAGTTCCAACTCTAACGTTATTGTTGGAAGGAAACAAAAGCGGGGAGCTGATAGGAAGAAAGACAATCAGTATAAACGGGAAATATCTCCGATAAGTCATCATCATCATAGTCATCATCAGATTCACCCGAATTCTATCTCGGCAATTGCACAGCAACTCGATAAGGCTGTTGTAGAGAGCAAGATATTTGAGAAGAAACATCATCAACAGAATTTACTTAAGGGACAGCAACAGGACAAAGCGAGATCGCTGTCACCTCCCGTTAAGAAGAAGAGAGGAAGGCCAAAGAGCAAGCCTAGCGAAATTGAATCTGGGGGGAATCACCAGGCACTTCCGAATATTCAAGTGCCTTCGTCAAGCAGCAGTAAGACATTTTAATTATGGGATTATAAAAGTAATTAAGAAATCAATTGACACTTACTTAATGTTAATTAATGTTTGCAGAACTGATGCATTCACTGACTGAAGTCAAGAGAGGTTCATCATCAGTTACTAGTTCCGTAAGTACTCCAGGACGTCAAGGAGTCCGACGTCGCCTTCCTAGACGCTTTTCCGGAGTTCCAACAAGACTTAAGCGCGTGAAACTGAACAAATCTGGAAGCTCAGGGAATGCCTCTGGAAATGGGAACAATTCAGGAGGAGGAGGTTTTGGAGGTGATGGAGATGGACCTTTGCTGGATGATGGAGTGCTCTTTGACCCCAATGGAGGAGACTGTGAACCACTTTCTGAAATGAGTGTTCGTGGGCTTGACCTCTTCAAATATGCCTCAGTTGAAGATGGGCTCTACCGTTGTATTGAATGCGAAAAGCTTAGCATTCCAAAAACATTTAAGAACAAGTATAGTTTCCAACGGCATGCGTTTCTGTATCATGAGGGGAATATGAGGAAAGTGTTCCCTTGTCCTGTTTGTTCTCGGGAGTTTTCTCGTCCGGATAAGATGAAGAACCACATGAAAGGGGTGCACGAAGGATCAGGAGCCAAAGGAGGGGGAGGAAAGGGATCTCCCTCAGAAGTGTCTAGGGAAGATGAAGAAGCTAATTCTTCTGCAGAAGTTATTACAAAAGTTGAACAAGAGAACAGTGACGGTGGCGAGATAAGCGATGAAGCAGAAGATAGAGATGAAGAGAGTTGTGATTATGAAGGTTAATTGTATGTTAATTAATGACTAAAATTAAGTCACATCCACACTTTTAGATTTAGATTTAACATTTACTACATAGTAGGTATATGTAACTTTTCAAAATTTACAAAAAAGGTGCACAGAAATATTCAGAAATATTCATACAACACATGTGAATAGGAAGTTTCAATCTTTGTTATAATTCAATGAAAGAGGCGTGTGTGTATTAATCTTGTCGTTTTTTGGTACTAATAGATTATTATGTGGATATTGTTGTTACCAAAGTTGTTATATTGTTATTTTCGAATATCTATTTGTTGTTCATGGTGCTCTAGTCCAACAAACAAATCACATACAAATTAAGATACACAGACACACGATTTAGCTTTGAAGAACTTGCTTTGCGTTGAGTTTATTTATTCTATTTAAAAATTACCTAAAGGTACTTATTGTGTTTTTAAAATTTAGAACTGTGATAATATTTAAAAAATTGTTGTAGGGAATGTGGCTTTTTAATAATTTATGATATTTAATAGCAGCGTTGAAATGTTGGTGGTGTAATATGCAAATATGCAATCGATATTTATATATATTCGTTGTGTGCTTGGTATTTCAATCAATTTACAAATCACAAGCAAGTCAAGTGTAATTTTAATGCAATCATACAAATACAACACGTGTGTAAATATATTCATAAATATTATAAATATATAAATGCTAAATACGTGTAAGTAGTTGGTTTTTGTGTGGCAAGTTGTATTATTTAGAGTGGTATAAGTGTGTGCTAATCATGGTTAAATGGATGTTTGTTGAATGATAGGAAGCATAGTCGTAGAAATATTTAAATTACATAAAGTGTATCATTAGATTTAAAGCTAGTCACATAATCGCGTTCTCGCACTCTCTCTCTCTCGTGTATTTATCATAATGGAATCCTTTTAGTAATTTATTCAATTTTTGTTGTAAAACCTGGACTTCTATGTAGTTTTTAGTGTTGTAGTAAAGATTAAAGAACGTGCGGTTTTAGTTTGCATATGCTAATTTGGGGAAATTACTTATATTAAAATTGTGACTTGATCTATAATAGAGAACTGATGAAAAGAATAATGTTATTATGTAGTGTCGCGTTCGTTTTAAGTTATATGGAAATCTTGAGATAATACGATTCAACAAGCGTTGGTTCGTTGGTTAGTTTAAATTATAAGTATTAGATTGAGAAATTTTTAAAATACACATAATCATGAGTATACGTAAAAACTGTTTTGGAATTAATAAATACATAATGCAATGTATGTGGCAGTAACAGAAATTCGGTTTATTGTTTTTTAAAAGTAAGAAATAGGTAAAAAGTGGGAAGTGAACTTAAACGGGCTCGATTTATGCAATTGAGTGTGATTTTTACTGTAAATGAATTCTTTTGAATTGAATCTTTCCTTTTACATGACAGCATAGAGGGCCATTTGTTTTTTCCATCGTGTCAAGTCTGAACCGATAGAAATTCGCGAGGCTCTCAAATCAGACTCAAATTTTTCATCACCAGCAATCACGTTATTAGCAACTCCGTCTTTAGAAACTGACAAAACTGTTACAAGAATTGTCTTCTTCTTTCTTCCTTTTTCCCCGACATATTCCTGCAAATAGAAATAATAAAGCGTTAATTAGTTCATATTCTCAGGACGAAGCTGAGTTATACGCTTTCTTACATTGACGAAATTCTTAAAGTCCGAAAGCGTAAGTTTTTCAAGGAACTCCTGTTGGGTTATTTCAGATTCAAAATTGAACTTTCCAGACACGATTTGAGCCCATACAGGAGCAAATCTGTAGTCGGGAGTTTTCGGTAGTGACTTAACAAAGACTGCACGGAAGGATTGTTTCCTTTGTTCAAATACTTCTTGAGTCATGTTGTTATTGAGGGAGTCGATGAACGAGTTCAAGAAAGAGTTAACACGAGAAAAGACATAAGCAGGATGTCGACTTCCTTGGACAGTAATCTCAAATCCCATTGTCGTGTCGAAATATCTCGTCTTTGTTCCAACAATGTGACCGAGTTGTTGTTTAGTTCCGAGTTCAGTGGACAATGGGATATTTGTAAGATGCTCGAGAAATCGGGACATCAACGTAGACGTTGAATTCTTAGTTGGGCCAAATTGATAAAAGACCTTGAGAGCGTGTGATGGTTGGTAGCTTGTTTTCATTTCATAGAGGTAATTTGATCCTGCAAACAGCAATTTATTTGGATAATGAGAACTGCATTTCACCAGTTAATGAAGCTTTAAATGTTTCATATTTACCAGCTGGAATGCCAACGTCCCTAGATCTAACAATTTGAGATGGCAAAAGAGGTTTCGTCTGCTTTCTTTGGGTAAAAAGTTCGTTGTTTTTCTTGGTGATTTCCAGAGCCTCGGAGGGAACGAAATTTCCATAGACAAGCCAGTGGAGCTTCAGCTGTGAGAAAAATCGAGTGGCATATTTCTCCACATTTTCGATCGTCACTCCTGTCAGACAAGAATTAATCATTGTTAAAATGCCACAGCTATAACCGTGTAAAGTTACACGAAGGAAAGGTTACCTTCAATCACAGAAAGAATATCTTCATTCGTCCAATATTTGTCACGAATGAGTCCAGATAGGAAAGCCCTTGCTAGTTCGTGAGGCTGATCTAAATTGCGATTCTTAATTTGCCGTATGTTTTCCTCTTTTATGGCCTCAAATCGATTTGTCACGACTTGGCTAAAGTTGACGGACGTTAGAGTGTCCAGGACTTTGTATACCAGAACATCCAGCTTGTCGTTGTAACCAGAGACTTTCAACTAAAGGGGGCACAATTTACGTTGTAGATTGAGAATTATTCATATGAGACATTCAGTGAGAATGGAAAATGCACACTTACACTTAATCCATTCGAAGACGGGGTTAAGGAATAAGAAAATCCAGCAAGGTCAGCACTGTAAGAAGACTCGGTCAGTAGATCGTCTACAATTCTCGTCATCATGTAGCCCAGCCAGTGAGACAATGGATCGCTGTAGGCTAGAGGACTAATAAGGGCGTATTTTAGGTTATCATTAATATTCTTGATCATAACACTAACTTGTTGCATGCGTCATATTCCTATTTGACTAACCTGTACATTTCCAAAGACACAGAAGCTTTTGGAAGACGGAACTCGGAATCCTGGAGAAACCAAACTTCGCTTAATGAATCGTTTTGTAGGAGAGTTTGTGGAACGATTCCGGGTTTTCCAACCAAGTCCTTCACTTTTACATCGGTTGGGATAAACTCGTTTTTACCCGGAAGACTGAGTTGATCTATTTTCTTGCACTGCTTCCACTTCTGTAAACACAATTTCGAAATTTGTCAATCAATAATTGTATGTTATTTATAATTCAATTAAAGGCTAGTCCTATTATTACCTGGATTACATTGTAATTGATCTTCTCAATTGCGTATTTAATGCCCCAATATTTCTCACTGAGATTTGCCATTTCTTCGATGCTCTTCGAAACAACTGTCACTCTATATAACAACAGGGAATGGTTGTTATAAATATGACGTAAGTAATTTACTCATTGTTATAATAAATCTGCTGAAATTACATGGCTCTGCTTGGAGTCATCACATTAAGCACATCAGAAATACTACTGGCGTTGTATTCTGTAAGGACAATTCCTGCAGAGATCACTCTTTCCAATCCAATTTCCTGAAATATTGAAGTTAACAGGAAATGACTATAAAGTAAATACTAATTAATGCATTTTGCATCGTTGTATTTCGTATTTACCAAGAGTTTATGCGAGTGAATTGCCATGAAACTCTTCGGCTCCATTTTGCCTTTGAATTGAAAGCGTAAATCTCGAATGGCTTTTCTTTCTTTCCAATACCATTCCTGGGGACCTGATGTTCTCAAAAGGTCGATATATCGGAATACCATGCACACGATTTCATTAGTCTCATTTAGTCCCTCGGGAGTTAAATCGACTGATACTTCGAACATTGCAAAATCCCGATATGCTTCAGTGTCTGCTTCTAGCGCAGTAGCCAAGTTTCTTTCTTTCAGTAGCGATAGTAAGCTTCCATGACCTTCGTGACCTACAAGACTTTGGATATACTCCAGAGGCTGCAAAGAATTTAAAAGAAGAAAAGGTCAACAAAAGTCTCAAGCCGTTAATTGTTACAAGCTTACCTTGGTGTTAATTGAAGATAAGGTATATGGAACGGGTATTTTTATTCTCAAAGTTCTTATGTCCGTTTCGGGAACAATGCTTATCCATCTTTGGACTTGTTCTGGCCCGTAAGGTGGTTCAAGTTGCTTCGGCATCTCTGAATTCTTATTAGGAATGATTGAAAATGTTTCCTCGACTTTCTTTTGCATTTCATCGAGTGATTGGGAACCCAGCACGACCAGTCTCATTATGTTTGATGAATAGTATTTGTCAAAGAACTTTCGCAATTCTCCACTCAGACTTACTCCACGGGCTTTTGGTTGTGTCCACAAAGTTTCTCGGTTTCCTGAAAGAATTGCACGATGAATAGATTAGTATAGAATTATTATTAATATTATGGGGATTGCGTGATAGAATGAAACTTGAAACTCACCAATAGTAAATCTCGAGAAAGGATGAGACGAATTGGCAATTTCTTTTTCAACTCGGACAATTCTATCAGCATCTTCTTTTCGTACGGAGTCTTCTTGTTCTTGGAGGACGTTAACTTCCTTTTCCAAAGGAGACTCAAGAAATAACGGGGAAACGAAGATGTGGACAAATCTGAAATAAGGAAAGGAAGGATTCCAGTTTTCAGGTATGGAATTCTTAAAAGCTAATGAAAGCTCTAAATTAATGTTATTTACTGGTCCAGCGCTTCATAAAGAGAAGATGGAGCGACGTCAAATGTGAAGGTGGTGTAGTCTTCACTCACAGTTGAGCCTGGGGAGCCTCCGTTAACAGAAAGGAACTCAGCAAATCCATTTTCTTGTGGAAATTTCTGGTTTCCTAAAAGCAGGGCGCGTTTAGCAACGTGAGCTAATCCAGGAAGGTCGTCAGGGTCATTCATAGACCCGACACCGATGGAAAGAGACGCTCCAGCTTTTGGAGTTTTAAGGTCCCTGACTAGCAAAACTTGGAGGCGATTTGGTAACGTGATTCCTCTGTATTCATTTTCATCTGTTGGGGATTTCTCAATCGGACCAGACAGAGTTGACTTATCTTTAGTTGACTGGACAGTTCGAACGACTTCCGATGATTTTCTTGGGCTTGCTTGACTACTGAAAATTAATAACCCGTATGGATTATTAATAGGAATGCCCGTAAAAAGAGTTAGTAATGTGTAAATGATTTACCAGAGGATGAGACAAAACGGAAGGACCCAATAAAGAGGTTTCATTTTAATTTTAAAGTTGCTTTAGCTGAGGTGAAAAGATGAAGAATGAGCAAGGAGTCCTGAGAGAAGGGAGTTTTATGGAAACTAAACATTTTTTATAACTTCTTTCGCAGTAAACAAGTTCGATGGAACTTACTCTCATTTCTCGGTAAAGAGGAATGGTCAGTGTTGGGAAGATGACTATCTCGCTCTCTCTGCCTTTGAAAGATGCTCTCTCATTTCATGCGAAACTGCCTGGAAACAAAACTGGTTTCATACTTGTGACTTGTTTTCTCCACTTCTTTAGTTTATTTACCTGTACAGAGAGTTAATTATGATGTGAGACGATTTAGATTACTTTTCTGAATTGTTTTGTCTGCATAATCAATCAGAAGAATAGGATGCTTTAGAGCTGCTATGCTAAACTTTCGATCATACCATAACTAACGAACAATGCCAACGACATATATTGAAGTGGAACTTGTAACAACAAAGGGAGGAGATGTTATACCTGTTTAAATCAGTATCATATAAGTGGATTCGGGCAGTATAGTCATTAATCCCTGGATCTCCGACAATAATCTATTTATTTGTCAAACAACAGGACTGCAATAATCCTGTTTTTCTGGCAATCAAACTCAGGTTTAGATATTTGTAGATTTCCAGGAAAATGCTCTGCAGTATGCAGTTCTATACGATACTAGTCAGCAGACGCTAGACAGCAGTCGCTTATAAAACAATGTCTCAGGTTTGACAGAGTTGCTGGTATCAATTCATATGTCAATTAAGCTTTCATGAAGGAAGGGTTGCATTGGATTTAGCGTTGCGTAATGTTGATTAGTATGAAGTACATAATAATAATCGCAGTATGATAATTGTAGTAAAGCTAATTGAATATACGTTTATTATTATTGTTTAGCTTTATTCACGGAATTATCGTACAGAATTGCGTTTTCATGAAATTCCCAGTTGAGGATAATAAAACATTAAAACTGTCATATCATAATCTTGTGAATATTATTGTGTCACTGGTGAGACGTGAGATTAAGTCTCCATCCAATTTGACGTTTATCGTTTGAATATTGTCATTGTCATAATTTAATCGTCTTCTCCAGGAAGAATTGCAGTGCCTCCAGCACTCCTAGGTAGTTTGTCTAAATCAAAGTCCTTGAGGAGTTCAGATTTCCAGTGTTGGATATTTGTTCCGTAGATTCTGAGTCGATCTTGCTGTTGCCGATTTAGTAGCATTTTAATAGACTTAAGGATTGGTTCAATGATTCCTGGAGCTGTAAGCAGAGAATAGTTTAGTGCATTTAGCATGATTTAATGTATCTTGAACTTTTGATTGTAAGGGCAGACATAATAAGTAAAAATACCGTTAAAGACAATCATTTTGTCGACACATCCTGGATAATGATCTCGATAGGAAAGAACAATTCGGACCAAGTAAGGAATACCTTGATGTATTTCAAATCAAACACGTGGATAAAGCAAACCGAAATATCATAGTGTGCAATGAAAACAGAACTAGCGACCTACACTGCAAGCATCCATGCTGATAAGTATTAAATCCTTTGAGATTGAACATGAGATGTCCTCTAGTTATGTTTCCATACTTTTGTCCCAATTCTCGTACGAGAATACAACTCTCTTCTATTGCCTTATCGCAATACCGCAAGAACCGCTCGCCGTTTTTAAGGACAGCAGATCTCACGTCAATTGTGTCCGTGTCAAAGTAGAGAACTGGCCAAAGTAAACGAGCACAATTAATTCGATTTCAGACTTGAAAAACTTGTACGTACAAAAAGGGCACGACCTGTTGTACTAACCTGATCTTCCTTGTTTGTCGCGTATATTGAGATAATACTTATATTCGGATTCTAAATCAGACCAATCTTCGCTGCTGATATTGTCAATTCTGTTTCTTGTTCTCCAGTCCAGATTCTAAAGAAGAGTTTGTTTCAGTTTTTCCAATAAATGTTCATTAAGACATTCAAGAGTAAGTATTGATGAGACTTACTTGCATCAGAAACGTCTCTGCTTTTCCCATATCAAAACTCTTAGCTGTAAAACACAGAACATTTTAGCCACTGCGTTAACCTGACAAGACTATTATTACGTTATTATATTATTTTTATTTAGTGTCTCACTTTACCTCTCAACCAGGAGACTAAATAAATATCTTGCTTCATATAATCATGAGGCAGTCGGCCAATTACTAATTTCCGGAACTGAAATTCAATTA
>Ga0194135_10002152_pt1 | contig 11914 bp, 7 predicted proteins | sample LitLau_LLRF_2013_FD_134024 | JGI IMG/M metagenome (GOLD analysis project Ga0194135, IMG submission 134024) | Freshwater sediment microbial communities in response to fracking from North America - Little Laurel Run_MetaG_LLRF_2013 (version 2) | ecosystem: Environmental > Aquatic > Freshwater >... | reverse complement strand
TCACACACTCTCACACACACACACACACACACGAACAGTCAACAACAACTCTAGAGATTTTTTTATTCCTCACTTCTTTTGTCGAAATTTTTCAAGTTGTTCAAGCTCTGTGGGAGGAGGAGGAGGAGGCTGACCACACCCACCTCGAGTATTAAAAGGCCGATAAGCACTGCGTGAGATAGGTGCGTGTTTGTTATCGAAGTGAGGGAAGGAGGAGGACGACAATTGGAATTCGGTAAGGGAGGAGCAGTGCCGATTATGATGATGAGGAGACCGGGGTTTTATTTTTATTAGTCGTTTTACTTTATATTTTCTAGCCGAGTGTCAAGATAGTTGTAATCTTTAGATGTTTGAAATGTAATGAGAGAATGGGTGTGGTAGTGGTAGTAGTAGTAGGTGTTTTGGATTGTGTTTTGTTATGTGTTGGTGTGTTTTGTATTGTAGATTGAGGAGGAAGAACTGGAGGAAGGCGATTGAACCGAATTTCGGACCACAGTAGATGTTCAATGTCACGGGTGCAGCAGAATAGTGGGGGCATTCCAATGTCGACAATGGCAGGGGCGTCTCAAATAAATCAGGCTGGAGACAGTGCTCGTCAGAATCAAAATGGAGGAACTCCCGTTCAGAGGGTTTTCATTCAGCGAGATTATCGCGAGGGGATTGCCATAAGATTTGTTGATGAGTTCCCTCAGGAGCTTCTTGGCAGAGTGAGTTACTTGTGTTAAATTTGAATGAGATTATTTAAACTTTTTTAGATGATAGCTTCAATTGGTTTCAATTTTGTATTTTAGATTGAGCCTGCCGAGTTTGTTCATACTATTATGCAAATTAATGAGATATTCAAGGATGCAGAAAGATTTGACTGTGCTACGTTTTGCGAGTCGTGTATGGGATTTCTAACGGCAAGTCTGTGGTGGTGGTGTACAGATACAAAATATCAAAAAGTATGCGAAGATTTTTAGTCACTTTTTTGCTTCAATTATTAATATTTATTCTGTTATTATTTGGAATTTATTCTTTTTAGGCCTTGAAACGCCTAAGTAAACTGATTGCAGAGAGAAATCAATGTTTGTTCATTCCTAATGGTCTCATGATGGTTGATCCGCTTGAAAGAGGTCTACGAGTTGTAAGTCAATCAGCTATTTTTACAAATTATCCAGCGAAACATTTTTGCATGTACTTTGAACGGGTTTTTGATTCATTATCTGTTACAGATAGAAATATCCATCATCAGCTCGGAACCTCCTCGATCTTAACACTTCTGAAGATTAACTAAATATTTCGTCCATTAGAGCGGTAAATTAGAGCCTAATTGAGATGCGATTTTTATATCTTGAATGGTTCTATGTGTCACTACTAATAGTTCCCCACAAAATTATTTATATTATGAAACGAGTTGCACTATGAACCATATAAATAGCAAAACTTTTTGTACATCATTATTGCAATCATAATTAATTATACTTGTACTATGATACATCTTGGCCAAATAGGTGGACTGTATACAAACAACCGCCTAAAAATCTTGTCTTCTACAAAATAACATTGTAAAAATGTTGAACTCTATGAAAGCTGTGTAATTTAAACTCTTGCTTATTATAGTACATAGGTATTTTTCAATATCATAATGAGTGATTACCTAATATTTATATTTGAACCATGATATTTCCATATTATTAAGCAACCACGCGCGAGATTTTCTTAATATTATGAATTCTCGGTACAGATTATAAAACATTTGTGTGACATGACTAAATATTAATAATTTTATATTTTTTTGCTAGCATTACTGGTGTTTGTCAAATCTTTGCATAATTTACAGCTAAGTATTATTTGGCATAATCTCAGTGGATAGTACAGCTACAAAGTTGTAATTATAATGTTTTTGACTAATAACTGGGTAGTTGTTTTATTGAAAGTATAGCTGTATGATCTTATCAATTCTCAATTGAGTTGATCAAAAACGAGTAGGAGTGACATTGGGGGAAATTCTAGCTAAATCGCAGTTAAAAAATATGTGACTCAATATATCTTTTAACGTTTTGACTCAATCATCACATTGTATTATATTTGTTCGCAAATTACTGGAGTAAAATCGGATCACAGCCAACAGTTGCAACAAGTCAAACCAACAGAAAGAAGAGTCCTAAAAGATGAATAATATGTTCATTATCCCGTACCCGTACCCAGTTGAAGCAGATGAGATATGGCAAAGTACCTTAACAGTGACGGATGGGTCTTACTATTTTATAATTTTAAGACATCCTTAGCATTTATTAAGAATGGCTGATGAATGTTATCTTGTAAAAATGTACTCGTTGCAAAAATTCAGTAATCGGTTGGAACGCGAAAGTATATTTCGGAAAATAAACTCAAAATGTTATAACTTTTGACAAGATGTTATTTATTCAGAAATAAAAATAAATATTCGCTTCACGTTATACATTAAAATTATTGGGAAATAGATTGGTCAAAATCTTCCCACTCACCAGTATAGCGTCAAAATTTATAATCTAGTGTGTTTCGTTAATTGTCAATTATAGTTATGAATCACATTTCATTCACAAAATAAATTTCGTTGCGATATGGTTTTCTGCCTACATACAGGGCAAGAATAGTCTCTGATAGTCAGCTAATAAAAGTAACATAACATAATTGCTGGATAAAATTAATCTCATATTTTTTAAGTATATATTTTTTAATTCTAAAGAGATGTCAAATGCAACAGAAATTATGACTCGGACTTTTCTTGTGATTGTGCTATGTAAATAGGTTTTCTATTCCTAGTACTGTCAGTAAGACTTAATTCAGTAGAAACTAAGCTCAATGGAGAACCAGGAGTGATGATAGTTGCAGTTGCAGAACTTTTAAGTCGTGAAGGAAAGCTAGGGTAGAGATTTTCATCGTCAGATTTAGGAGGTGCCATCGATCCTTGAAGTTGTTCTTTTTCTCTGTCAGTACTTGGTCCATTCGTAGATTCGCTTGTGACACTCGCTCCACTTGTTGCTCCGAAATTTTCACCTACAAATTTACGAAACAAATGTAACAAACTGTAAAATAATTATTACGTGGGATAAGAGTGGGCCATACCGGAATTCATGTGGACTTTGCCTTTACTACGCTTATTGTACTTTTTGGAGCTTCTCCGAAGAAACCCTCGAAATACGTTAGAAGCTTGACTCGAACCAGTCTACAGAGTAATAACGAGTAATCGTAACAATTAGTTCACAAAACAATCGCCAAAGTTTTAAGGTTTTCATGACATATAATTATAGTTCGAGAAACACCTAAAAACCGCTTCACGTACCTACTTTAATTGTGTAATCAAACTCATAGCTTAAAAACTTACTTTAACAGATGTTTCATCGTCATCCATGTACGCAGTTTCGTATAAAAACTTATCCTGAACATGGTTGGTGATTTCATCTAATTTTGCATCTTCGGAAAAATTAATCAACCATGAATCAAAACTTAAGACTTAAAGATATTGGAGACCGTAGACCATAGAGCATATCAACTACCTTTTAATCGTACTAGAAGATTATGACCATCCACATTTGTCATTTGAGATTTGACGTCAACAAAGTTGTTCGTTTCGTTCTAAAATTATTTTGCCGTTTAAAATTATGTTATTTTTTCTATGATGTTACAAGTTACACAGCTTACGTCATAAACTGTAACAGCATCTAGTTTCATTGAATGTTGGGCTAATATTGGCTTCAGGACTTCAGAAATTTTTCTTGTTGGACTCGCTCGGACTCCAACTCTCCAACCCCGTGGCAGTTCTATTCCAATGAATGCTCTAGGCTCAACTCTTATCTCTTTCGCGGCCATTTCAGATGCTTCTTGGGTTAAATCAAGAGCCTGTGAAGAAAAACCTTATAAAAACGTCTACGATACCAAACGAAATTGAATATTGCATGAAGACATTTTCATACTTTGCCAGAAGGAACAGAAATAACTTCGAACGCTGAATAATGGAATTCTCGTTTCTCCAAAAGTTTTTGGACGACCGTGGATAAAGACTCCCCGGGTTCGCACCTCAAAACTGCAGTAGAGTTATCTGGTAGATTTACTCTACATACTTTATAGCTTTGTCTTCTTCCGCCATCATCAGTATCTGAACTGTCCCCTTGCTACAGATAAGAATGAAAAAGTAAAATGAACATTTATAATTGTAGGTACTTTTTTTTGCAGACAACAGTAATTAATGTCTTACATTTTGACTCATGGCAGTACGTTGGATGAAAGATATGTCCGAATTTAATCCATCGTCCCCCTGGTAGATAATTAAAGAAGTCACTAATATTACACATTGTTCGATTATCCAATGGTGGACAGTAGGTCTGTTTGGTGTCAAATTCAAAATTTGAAACTACTGAAAGCTTCAAAAATCGAACTTGACACCATTTGCTTTTCGCACTTTATCCGCTGCTTCACCGAGAAAAAGCGTTGAAGCAGTATTTCCAAGTGCATTTTAACACAATGAATATTGGTATATAATTAATAGTTGAACATTCTATTCATCCTTACCTTTGCCTTCGAAGATTTTTTGGAACGTGTTTTAATATGCCAGGGCAGTAAAGACCGTCTTCGTCCATCTTGGTGAAGATTTTGGGACTTCACTGAATCTTGATCGGAGTCAGACGTATCCCCTGACTGCTGCGGCAGAGGGTTTACACCAGTTGAATAATCTCGATACATATCTGAACGTAAAAACCTCGGATAGCAATCAAACTTTAAAAGGTTGAAAACTTGACCCAGAGGGAGATCAAACATTTCTAGAACAGGTTGCGATAACAGCTTTTCAACTTGAGATCGGGCCTGCAAAAAACAAATTTGTTTTGATTGTTAATTGTTTCATAATGAATCTACTTTTGCAGTGACTAGTTACTTGGAAGTCAACGTTCACAGGATCAGAAGCTCCATTCTGCAGAAAGCTTTGGAATATTGTCGAGGCCATAGATATCCTTTGTGATTGAGTAAGATTCATGAAGGCACTCTTATATCGAAGACATGCCTTGTAGAACATAATATTCTCGGCTGAGAATTCATGTTGCAAGAATTCCTGAAACGTGAGTAGATATCAAATCAGAATTTCTGTTTCACGACTGAACATACACTTCAGAATTCATTCTTGACTTACCGTAAATACATCCAGACCACAAGAGTCATTCAACAGTTTTTCAATACTTTCAGCCCATTGCTCAACACGATTTACTTCCATCTTGGGTTTTGGAGGTTGTGGAACTTTAAACTCCCAAAACTGCTCACTTTTGTCATTAGAATCCTACAAAAATGATAAAAAGTTACCGAAATTTTAATTTCTGCACAGTCTCAAGTAGTCTTTGCTTAATATTTCTATCATAAATTGCTAACTGAAAGTGTGAGTTCGAAATGTATTTCATTGACCATATCTAGCTGCGCAAATACCGTGTTTTATTTCACAGGTGTATTCTCGTTCTCTGTCTCTCTGAGTGATAACCGAATCTAGTGAGCCTACCCACACAAATAAGCAGACTCTTTCATTAACAGTCCAGTTCTGGTTTATCTCCAAAAGTCAATATTGAACCAAGTTCATCACGAATATCATGATTACATACATAGTTTCCATTAGACTATTGTGACTATTACGAACTACACTCTGTGATCACTGGTGTTCTTCATTTCTACCAGACTAGTTAATTGTGGTTAAACACTTTTTTCCTTATAGATAAACTTAAACAAACATAAGCTGTGCAATAACCTACGGTGCTGTATATTGCTAACTCTCACAATTTCAACTAGGAAATACATGCAAATCTTGCGTGTAAGAATCAAGATTTTCCCCAGAAATATTGTGTATGGATAGTTAATTGACGCATTGGTTCCTGTTCCAGTTAGTAAATTTTAACACTATGTGACATCTTTGCTTCCCTAACTAATGACTTATGACTAGCCTGATGCCTACAACGTTTATAAATCATTTATTACACGGAAGCTACAACTCATACTACCTCATTTCAAAACATACTACATTGTTGCAATTGTACTAATTGCAAGTTAATAGTTAATGAATGATGTTTACTTTACTACTAGGAATTGCACTTGGAAAATAAAATAACTTCCAAACTAAATGATGTACGCTTTTACACGCCAACAATAAGTAGGTAGCCGAAAACGGTACCGCAAAGTGGGAACCTCAACAAACTTCCCATTAGTCGTTTGCCACATAAAAACTAATTTTGCATGTAACACAATAGAAGCTCCCAAAATAACATTTTTACATACCTTATTTAAGGCAGGAGTAGAAGATCCAAGGTTGGATCGGATTTCTGGTGTATTTTGGGCAAACACTTCTGGTGAACACAGGTTGTCTAAACTTCTAGTTCCTTGTCTTGTCAAAGGCGATTTTACGCTGCTTGTGACATTGTCCGTATCTTCGCTGGAAATTGGAGTCAGTCTTTCCATGCTTATTCTTTGTCTCCTTGGTACTGGAGTTACCTGAACGTCAACTTCAATATGATGATGATTAGCTGAGCTTGTAGCAACACTTATACAGTTCATTTCAGACCATCTCCTGGATAAAGATGAATCTGCATCTCTGACGCTTAATTCTTCTCCCATAATTTCTTGCAATGATTGTGGGTTTGACTGAAAGCAGTTTGATTGATCCGAAGAGTGCAGCTTGTACTTTGACTCCATCCCGTTGCGTAAGCGTACTAAATCATCGTGAAGGTGAAGTTGACGGTTAACTCGGTGTTGGTGATTGCAAACAATCTGAGACAAAGGTGAAGTCTGAGGAGATCCCTTTTTATACGATAATGGATGCTTTTTACGGGGAATCGGGGATCGACGAATATTTTTAATGTCAAATAAAAGCTCAGGTTCAACTATGTCGTAAATTCTAGCACTGTTACGGTCACTATCATCTCTAAATCCGACCCCAGAATCGCTGTTACTAGAGTTTGTGCTTTCGATACGAGTAGAAGCTTCACTGGGTGATCTTTGGGTTTGATGTTCTTCCGATTTTTGCAAACGAAGTATCGAATTTAAAATTGGATCGGCCGTTGCTGGAAATTCAGCACATTCTTGAAGTCCGAGGACCTGTCCGCTTTTTGGCACTGGTAATACATTGCACTGAATTCCAAATGCGCGAGCTCGTTTAAGATGCTCGCTATGGCTTAGTAATTTTGATTCAACCATGAACACATGACAGGAGCAATTTTTGCTAGGACTTGTACATATTACTAGCCCAAAGAATCTTCTATCATCATTATAGGCGCCACAGTACGAAATTATATTCGAAGAATAGAACGCAAGAGGTGGACCTGTTTGTACATTTTGACTTGAACTGAATAAACTTATTCCATTGGATTGGATTCGGAGCAGAACAATACTTCTCATCTGAAAGCAACATCACACAAAGAGTTTCTCAAGATTCCTGTTGTGCATTTATATACAGATTCCACATCGTAAATCTAGGATGCGCAAATAAAATTACAACGCTAGGTAGAGATTTCCAACAATAGCGCAGGAACAATGGCTTTTGTTAGCCCATGAGACATTACCATCATGACTTGCAGAAGTAGCCCAACAAAGCCATCAACAAAATATTTATCAGTCTAAATTATAAACTAACTTTAAAATAGGTATATATTAGCGTGCTAACTTATTCAAATAAACTCAAGAAAATATAATAAAATAATAAATTCGATGTCAAAATAAATGTATGCTTACGCGTCTGTCCATCCTCAGTCTTCGAACACACGCAGTTAAGGCCTGCAGTCGCTTCCGTTCTTCAATTTCAGGTAACTCAACTGATCCCACGTAACCGACCACAGCTTGATACATCGACGGTGAAATTTCATGTCTAAGACTCGAATTACTTATTGGACTTGGGTTACAAGCTTTTGTGGTTTCGTGGTCGTGAGTTCTAGAGCTGCTTCCGCTACTGCTATGAGTATTAAAGTGATCACAAACACCACTCTTGTACTCCATCGAAGGCACACTTGGTCCACTAAAGTTAGATCTGCTACTAGTGTCACTTTGATTATCAAGGTTAGAAAACACTCGTACTATTTCGACGTTAGGGTTCGTTAACTTAGGAGCTCTGGCAGGGATAGCAGGTATTGGAGATTCGTCTCCTAAAGGACACGGCACTAACTGGTTTTTCCGAGATGAAATCAACGGGTCCCACGATGGAGAAAGACTTTGTGGAGCTGCTTCCTTTAACATTTGACTGGAACGGATAAACTGTTGAATAGATGTAGTTTCTTGAGGGAGTGATTCCAGTATTTTCGTAGTGTTTAAAGTCTGCACTGGAAGCTTTTTAGAAAGTGTTGTTTTGCTTAACGCTCGTGATCTGTGATGATACTTTGGTCTTGCATGATTTGTCTGAACAGGAAGCAAAACATAGTTCATGGTTCGTTATTTTATTTACTACTTTAGGTTCAGAGTTAAAATAGATTTATACGTATAATACCTTGAAAGATTCATCGTCTGAGCTTTCGCTAAAGTAGGAATCGGCCACATGTAGCCTCAAGAGCCCAGTGCAGGTACCAATCAAGGCAACGACGTCGTCATGGGCTAAGTGAGACACATCTTTTCCATTAACTCCCACTAGACAATTTCCAGGTCTCAAACCAGCCCTTTCAGCTGGACTTCTTTCGACAATACACCTTAGAAGGCAAGGCTTTTGACCTGAAATTGTAAATCCATATCCAACAGAACTCCTTAAAAGCTCTACTACGCGAATGCTATTTCTGTTTAGTCCATTTAAGGATGAGCCAGGAACAGCATTTGTAGGAGTAGATCGCTTTTTTCGTCTTCTAGCTGAAGGTCCTACGTTTGGAGACGGAGTATTAGGAAGCTCCATTATTGCAAAAAAATTGAAGGTGTTTTAACAGTCACTAATTATGTTGACATTTCTTCACCAAACACTTGTTGGTCGGTAGATGATATTGAATTTGACTCCTGTTCTGACATTTTCTTCACCTCCAAGTAGTCAAATCTACAAAATAACAAATAAAAAAAACAAATTCAAATCCTATTAAATGATGTGTAATTTCCGCGTGGGCCTACTATTTTGTTCACAAAACTACAAATTATGAACTTATTGTTAGTACACTCGATGTAAACTTCTTTAAACCTCGCATCTCTAATACCAGCTCTCAAATGAAAAGCTCTTAAGTCTTGCAAACTGCTAAGGGCATTCAAAAACACACTTCAAATGCATCTAATATTTTCTTTCCTTAAAAGACAGAATAAATATTGCAATAACCAGGAGAAAAGACCGTGTAGGATCATCTTCACTACCCACGGATTTAAAGATATTGAAACGATAACAAGACAAGAGGCAATAATGCACAAAAATGCCAGCACTAACAGCTCTTACATCTTTCCACATAATCATGTGCCAAAAACAGGAATTTATAGTCACGACTGCCATTGCCTGTGCACACTTTTTAAGTGCCTCGGGATCTCTACTTTCGATTATCACGGCCAAATTATGCGAGCCGCATTTTAATGCTTTAAAAGCCAAAACCAAGAGAAACCACAAATTGAGATGTTTTCAAATAACTAACCATCACAAACATGTATCTTGTTTAACAAATCTTTAATTTTTCCACACCTATTTCACCTGGAACTAAATTACAAATGCCCAATTACACTGACTTTGAGTCATCTCCTCAGTCTACACTAAAGAAAAACGATAAACTCTAATAGATAAACTACTCCAAAAAGTCTAAATTTCTGCCCATAATGCTAGTCTGTGTCTGTACCTCTGTACTACTCCACTACATTACAAAATTGATAAACTCTTTTATTGTACAACAACACCTACTAACACTACCACCACCACCATCACCACCACGATCGCCTCATATATGCAGCTAAAAATTCAGTCAGTAAGTTAAGTGAGTTCTCATTTGTGTGAGAACTTTTTTTCAATTAAGTACTGCTATGAATATCATCGTAGGTGAGGAGAACAAAGTGGGAAACGGATTAGTGAACAAGAACTCTGTGTCGTGTTCATGTAACTTTTTTTTATATACAGAATATACACACACCAAACCAAGAAGACAGTACAAGAAGTTCTTTTAACCTTTGCAGTTCTTCTCACTTAAGAAATGCAAATAAGTTAGGAGACAACCACTGTGCAATAGAATGTAATGCTAATACTAATGAGACATGCCAACCTAAATAGCCACCCCATCCCACACATACCACGTACACGATGAAGCAGATTATTCTTAGCTTCATTATAACAAAAATAATAATAATAACAAATAAACATATACTTACACTTTAATCGATTCATACTATCACTCATCTCAGCTGCTAAATTATAAGTACTCCTAACTTGGACTAATTTTTTATTTATGTACACACTCAAGTAAAATTAATCAAGAGTGCAATGAATATTTCATATGTTTCGATACATACTAACACTAACAGTATGTGCTCAACTGACGATATTAAAGCATGACACTTTAATAAATTAGTTCTGAAACAATTAAACTGCTGTAGACTACTGCATGGACTTATAACCTATGACCAATGTCAGATGCTTTGAATTTGAACAGTTTGGACCTTCGGCACCTTCGAATTCCATCTAATCCAAAATAGAAAAAACGTACGTAGGGACGATCTTCTTGTTGCAGAAACACAAACAAACAATCCCAAACCCAATCCCAACTATTACAACTTTACAGCAGACACTTGACGATTTCAAACCCTAAACAATAACACTAATCGCTCATGTCATCATGAGATGACACAACGTCAAACAAAACCCTTCAAGTCCCTCTATATTATGAGTCTACGTTGCTTGAATTTAAACCGACAGATCAATCTTCACTATAATACTATTAATATTGTTATTTGTTCCATAATGATTTAAATGACTTTCTCACCTGAGTTCTTCGACAGGAGATACTACTACTACTATACATCCCAGACCTAAAACGATAAGCACACCTTCTTCCTCGACACTGCTCAACGACAGGGTGTGCGGCGGGTGACTTGGGGTGGTGGTGGTGGGTGTGATATTTCGAAATAAAGTAGACTCGGGTAATAGAACACAGGGACAAAGAGTGTTCCATGCAGAAGAAGAATGTGAGTTCCTTGACTGCCAGAATTCCTGACGACGATCGTCGTCGTCTTCGAGAGAGAGAGAGAGAGGAGCTCCAGGGTTTATTATTTCTCCGCCCTACCTGTTTATTCTACTTCGTCTTCAACCTTTCTATTACTATCATAATGTAATGTATATCCCTTGTAAGAGTCTTGATGATGGTACCTTTCGTCTGTCGTCAACTAACTCTTCTTCAATACACAACACACATGGCACTCTTCTCATTGTGATCCGTTACATACTTCTCCGTAGCCAACAACCAGTTCTGCCAGTGCAATGCAATATACTCATAGTACATGAGAGAGAGAGAGGGTTGGTTTCACTACTAAGGGGATGATGCCTCGTCGCATTACAATTGTTATTATTGATGGTATGCAGTACTATGCAGTACTATGCAGCATAGCAGTAGTTGTGATCTTGCTGTGTGCAGGCGATCGGATTGTTTCTTCGATATCCACTCCACCTCACTGTCAAGAGTCAACTTACTTCAACGACAACAAAGGATTCCATCACTGCTGCGACTGCTGCATTATTGCAGTAACTCGTCACTCTTCCATGAAATCGTTTCTCTTACTCTTTCTGAACAACTTACAACGCGCGCACAACCTCTTTTACATCGTTCAAGGGCTTATCGTTCAGTTTCGTTTTGTAAGTAGACGCCAGACTGCCAAGAGAACTCATTGTTGGAGTAGTAGCTTCATTTAGTAATTATTCTAGATTAGATACGAAGGAAAACTAGAGAGAGAACAAGATAAGATTTGAGTTTAATTATAAGTGTATATAAAAACAAAGAAAGAT
>Ga0194135_10002151_pt1 | contig 11916 bp, 16 predicted proteins | sample LitLau_LLRF_2013_FD_134024 | JGI IMG/M metagenome (GOLD analysis project Ga0194135, IMG submission 134024) | Freshwater sediment microbial communities in response to fracking from North America - Little Laurel Run_MetaG_LLRF_2013 (version 2) | ecosystem: Environmental > Aquatic > Freshwater >... | reverse complement strand
TTCCTTATATACCGAACACTCCGTGCTTAATATCTTAGTTAATATAAAATAATGGCGTCACTCACACAGACAATTGTAAATCAACCTTACCCATACCAAAGGACATGAGATAGCCTGGCTGCAAGCAATCTACCCGATGGCATCTTCATTTCTATTGCAAATGCCTCACGTGTCCGACATTCCCTTGACTCGTAAAGTTCCATCAAGACGGAAGAATTGGTCTTTGATGAAACTCCCGAGAAGACTTCAACATCGTGTCCTTCGGTAGAAGAATAATTCACCACGATCCCCACAAACTTACACAAACGCCTACGACATATATAGAGACATCCTCTTCTATCGCCGTTCTTAGAAATAGGATTCCACATTTCCCAACTTTCCAAGCTAATCTCACACAAAAATAAAAGTGCATCATTCCAAGTTATAAAATGTATGAATATATGATGCGATCAGCTTCCTCCAGAGATCAACAAAATCTCTGATCCCATCTCAACGAGAGTGTACTCTTTTGATGTAAAAAAAGTAATTTAGAACTCGAGCAATGAAACATATATATCTGTTAGGTCTGTGTTAGGCAACTTATACATAGTAATAGTGCATTATGTCCTTGTGCCATGAAATCGAATACAAATAATCTTACATTTGTTCATCATCACCACTTGTGGGGATTGAGATGTGATATCTATAATGAAGGTTATCCACTACGGAAGATGGATGAAAAGCAAGTAGCCTGGAAGTGAAAGTTTGAGAATAGAGAATGACACGGGTATTTTATTATTCAGCTATCAATTAATTCGCATTGTGTAAAAATGGAAGTATACAAGTATACACACACAGAGCGATGTTGTAAATATGAAAATACCTCAAGGGATTGCATTCTTGGCTTGTTTTGACAAATAAGGACACTGATGAGGATGAAGAAACTAGATCGGCTGATTCGGAAATGAACTTGCGGTGCAATTTAACACTTCAAATTAAATTCCTATGGGAGTCTGCTGCCACCATTAAATTAGTCACTGCGTCATTGCAATAGTTCATTTCATTTTAGGTGGGATTCAGATTTGCAAGTAGTAATAGTAGTCGAAGTATATTTCACCGGTTTTGCAATGTGGGGTTTGATTTCAAATGAAGATGAAATGCACGTAGGTGAAGATTGAAGCTGCATACTGCTGTTCTGCTGGTGTATTTTCCTGGTAAACATTGCTATTACAAGAGAGTGTTGTTGGACTCATCTCTTGTGTGGCTTTGGTTTGGTTTAGTAGACTTCGTGAGAATGAATCCGGGGATGTAATTGCACAAGGCACAAGCGATTCTTTCCCTGAGATGACTTTACTGATAAATACTCTGAGAGATCGGAGTTTTCGGTCAGTTGCTGTTTGGACACCAGAGATGCAATCTCCACAACTGCTTTCACTAATTGTAAGAGATTTAACTGGCATGTTACAGTGATTTGGAGTTCAGCCTTAGAATCAGTTTGATAGTAAGAATGTGTCGAAGAGTTAAGCGAACATTCAGGCAAAACAAATAAATTTATTTTCATTACTACGAGAATTAATTTTTGAATCAATTAACTTACTGGCTAATAACTAATAAGTTTTCCTTGTCACAGATCCACGGTTCATTTCAATATTTGGTTAAGTAGTCCTAGGTAGCAAAATGAGATGTGCTGTAAGTTTCTTAAGTGTCATAGTCCTCGTCATCGGTGTTGGAATTGCAGCGTTCTTCATAATTTGGACAACGGATGAAGATTGTAAGTCATTTTTACACACGATGTGTGTGTATGTGAGTTGTAATTCTTTGGCATGTTTGTAGATTTACGAGCAACAGAGCACACTAACTTTACTTGCCCTGAGAGGTTTACGAAGTGCGATGAAAATGAGACGTCGTCTTTGTGCATTCCTAACTACAAGAAGTGTGATAACGTGTACGATTGCCCCAATGGGATGGATGAACAAACTATGGATTGCAGTAAGATTTCTTGTATTGAATAAAAAATGAATTTGAAGCTGATTTTTGTATCACATTGCGACTCATAATTCCTCTGACTTTCGCAGAGGATATGAAGGACACTATGCAGTGGATTATGAAGGCATACTATCAATGTGCGTCCAATAGCACAAATAGCAGTTCTACTCCTCGCAAACAACTAAATTACTCAAAAAGTATTTCAACTTTATTGTATTATGACAATTAATGCTAGTGAAAACTTGAAAATGTATGCGAATTATTAATAAGGTACTGATTATAATTCAAGATGCGTCAGTTCCGGTTTTTCCGGAAGGATGTAAAGGGAGTGATGTTACGATATATTGCAACAATACCAAAATAGACTCGTCGTTTTTGCAGAATATTCAGACATCAGTGGTTACGTTGTAAGTAAAAATCTTAAATGTTTATTTGACAATTAATGTACAAAATTTTCGACTTTCATTCCAATTGGTTTTTCAGAACTCTTCACAGTATTTTGGATATTGCAGTCTTGAATCAAGAATTAGTTCCATCGATGAATAATAATATCAAGCGACTGTAAGGTTGATAGTTTTCTGTATACATTATAAATCTTGTGAGTTAATCGATTTATGATTTATATTTTTTTAAATTACAGGTATTTGGAAAACAACACGATACACGAGGTGGGGGAGTCAGCTTTTTGCAATTGGAACAAGGCTTGCTGGTTGAATTTCAATCACAACAATATTGCGAAAATAAGATGGGATTCATTTTGTGAAATGAAAAACCTTAGTTCTCTGTGAGATTTTATCACTTGAAAGATATGTCATCGTTCCTTAAGTGCATTTAATTGATAGATTTATGCTTGAGTAGATCCATGTCAGGAAATTCATTGACACTCGAAGGGTTCAACTTCAGCAGGGTCTCAGGACTACGGAATCTGTAAGATCTATCGTTTTGAATTTGGTATTCTATAATTTTAAAATTCTATATCTTTTCTCGTAGGTTCTTGGATAACAATCAGATAACTATTATTTCAAAAGAACTTTTTGCGTCATTGACAAGTTTGAAAACACTGTGAGTTAAGTAATTGTAGGGCTTTCATTTGGACCAGTTATCTTGGTACTAAAAGTATTTTAATTGAGCGTTTCCTGGTCATAGAAAATTGAATGAGAACTGGATTACGTACATTCACGAAGACGCGTTTGTTAATAACATACACTTGGAGGAAATGTAAGAGATTCAAACAATAGTTGTACTTAGCTGGGAAGTAGTTAGTTTCAAAAATTGTTGATAAAATGTGTTTAAGATATCTGACCAACAACAGATTGAAGCAATTATTGCCAACTGTATTCATAAATCAGAAGAACATGACGCGACTGTAAGAATGATTTTTTCTTGTACTTGCATTGTGATAGTTAACACTTGTCGTACCTGAAACTGGTCTTGTACATAAAATTTCAGATACTTAGGTGGAAATCCTCTTGAAAGTATTCCTGGGAAAGTATTCACATCATTGGAATCCTTAGGGTCTCTGTAAGTAAAGCTATTAAGAATGAAGTACCTTTAAAACGGTTGAACATTCAACTCTAAAGGATGGTTCGCTTTTACAGTAATGTTGAAGGTGTCAGATTTGAAATAAAGGACCTTCTGGGTTTAATGAAATTGAAGCACCTTGATTACGTGTAAGATCGTAAGATGTTGAGTCATCTTCTACCCGTTACGCGATGAATTTCAAAATGTATTTCACTCACATGTCATTAATCTACTCTTTACAGAAAATTTTTAAAGTTTGGTTATTGCAAATACGTCCCTGCAGCTTCACGATGCTACCCTTCTTCAGATTGTGTGTAAACATTTTAATCATTGGTTGTGTTAGATGAGTTGCTTATTATTACATATTTTCAGCAATAACTACAGTTATGAATTTACTGGCTGGAACTTCCGTAAGGTACATAGTGTGGATTGTGGCTACACTAACCATACTGGGAAATCTAGTGGTACTGTTCAGCAGGGAATGCTGCGGAAAGCAAGGTCGAATCTTGGATGTCTTCGTAAAGAATCTGGCAGGTAAAGCTGACACTAGGTCGGAAAAGACCTTTTCATCTTTAATTTCTAACGGAATCGCAAATGTCTTATTGCAATACAGGAGCTGACTTCCTGATGGGAGTCTACTTGATAATTTTGGCAGTGAAAGATTTGGAATACAGGAATTCTTATAATATATACGCGTATCAATGGGGAACATCCTACTTGTGCTCCTTCATTGGAGTTCTTGCAATGATATCTTCAGAGGTCATATATCTCAATATTTGCGTTCGGATATCAAATAAATTAATCGGTAAATCTTCGTGTATTTCCAGGTGTCCCTCCTTATACTCACCATCATTTCTGTAGAGAGATGCCTCGTGATATGCTTTTCCTACAATCCAGAAAGTAAAATGCTTAGTGTGAACTTGGCAAGATTCTTGATGGGAATCATATGGATTTTCGTTATTATTTTGGCAGTTGCTCCAGGTTTGGCATTACGTGCACTGATCTTCAATTACTCCCGATCTTCATGATAGGTTTCAATGATGACTTAATCTTAAATTCTGCAGCTATACAATGGAGAGGCAAACTGTCGTTTTATGGAAGCACGGGACTTTGCTTCCCGATTCACTTGGACGATCCGTATTCTGTGGGATGGCAATACACATCATTCGTAATTGTTGGGATGAATACCATCTGGTACAAACGTAGTTTATTTAGCAACAGATTTTAATTAGAGAAATATACTGAACGTGATTTTGTCAACCAGCTTGGTTATAGTTGCTGTCTGCTACTCAACTTTGTTTTATGCTGTACGAAGAACTACTAAACGTGCTGCAAGGATTGTTCCCAATAAAGATATGGAAATGGCTTTGAAATGTTTTCTGATGATTTTCACGGATTGTCTGTGCTGGCTCCCAATTATCGTCCTGAAGATTTACACTCTCTCAGGAAATCACATTCGAAGTAGTTGTATTTGAAAATCAATGATATCTTTAACATTCCTGAATTTTCAAAACTAAACGAGCTATCATTTAATTTTCAGAGGAGCTCATAACTTGGGTTATCATTTTCGTGCTACCCATAAACTCGGCAATCAATCCATTCTTGTACACTTTCTCCATGCCAAACACCAGAATGGTTATTACACGACGATTACACCAACTGTCTTCTGGACGATTTTCAAGGAACTGTACGAGTGATGGTTTACCTTCCCAATCATAAAATTTCTATTTAAACTTAAGCTTTATACACTGCCAATTGTTTAATAAAAGCTATGTAATCCTGTATATTCCAGTGATGAGTCTGAGTATGAGGCATCCTAGAAGTGATCATGTGGAACCTGACGAATGCAGTCGTGGAAATTCATGGCAATCCACTTCAAATACAACAAATACCACTTCAGGAAGTGCAGATGCGTCTCAAAATAGCCATTCCAGGCTTAAAAATCGACTTGTGTACCAAGATAGCATTGCTTCAAAGTAGTGCATGTCGTTAATCTCACTGTAAAAATGTAAAACATGATCTCGTAGTAGCAATTTAGCTTTAACAACAATGGATGTTGATGGATTATTTATTGTTTTTGTTCATTTATCATTAAAGTGCGTTACTGTTAATGTAATCCAGCGTATTTTATTGTCTTATTGAAATTGAACGTATTGCTGATTAGGCTAAATAGAACTATAAAAGTCCTTAAGCTACAGACGATCATCTTCACCATCAGAGTCTGGTTCATTCATTATTTCCACTTCATCAGCTATTCTTACACCTCTAGGCTTCTCAGACACAACTTTGCTTTCTGTAGGTTTTGGGAGTGCTTCATAATCTGGGTCTATTTCCTTTGGTGTAGCAAGTGCTGATTTAATAGGTGCAGGTGCAGGGGCCGTGGTGACATTTGCAGCTGTTGATGAGGCCATTTCTGTTGGTTCAATTACAGATGCAGAAGCGTATGGAGACACGTCTAGAGAAAAGAAAAATCCGATTCATACATGATTGATATGTGATGCGTTTATTTCGACTTACCAGAAGGAGCCTGCTGAGGAGCTGAATGAGACAGAACTTGTTCCAAGTCAGCAGAATCGGATGGACCACTATTGAAAGCAGGATTTGCGAAACCATTGTCCGTGGCTATGTCAGGAATACTTGCTCGCATTGCCTTTGGAGCAGAGAAAGAAGTCCTTGGAGGTTTTCGTTCTACAGTAAACTTATCAGGATTGCTCCAAGAAGTATCAACGCTTGGAACTGCTTTCCTCATTTGTGAGAAGAAATATATTGCTGCCAATGTTGAGCCGACTGCAACGACACTAGTTACTCCAATTCCAGCATATAAACCAGTCTTTGATCCTTTGAGGAAGAAAGTTATCAATATTTTAGAACATTTTGGTACAGGGATCATAATTTCCTCATAATTTGAATACCTTCTTCATCTTTCGACGCCTCGGGAGTTGCTGTACAGTTTTCTGCTGGTGGAGAAATGGTGCTTTGACAAGGCTCACATGTTATAGGGCAATCTGTAACAGGGTTACATGTTGAGGGACAATCAGTTACAGGATTGAACGTTGTTGTACTGGAGGGACAATCTGTTACAGGGTCACAAGTGGTTGGACAATCTGTAACAGGGTTACATGTTGTGGGGCAATCAGTTACAGGATTAAACGTTGTTGCAATTGTGGGGCAATCTGTTACAGGGTCACAAGTAGTTGGACATTGGGTAGTAGTAATTGGATCACCTGTAGTAGTCACAGGATCTTCAGTGGTTGTCGTTGTTGTACATGGCTCACATGTAATAGGACATGCTGTCGTTGTTGGATCTGTACTAGTAGTAGGAATTGATGTTGTCTCTGTAGAAAGTTCGGTTGTAGTTGTTGAACAATCTGTTGGAGGACAATCAGTTGAAGGGTTACAGGTTGAGATGGGACAGTCAGTTGTAGGGTCAAAGGTAGTGGTAGGACAATCTGTTGTAGGGTCAAAGGTAGTGGTAGGACAATCTGTTGTAGGGTCAAAGGTACTGGTAGGACAATCTGTTGTAGGGTCAAAGGTAGTTGTGGTAGGACAATCAGTTGTAGGGTCAAAGGTAGTTGTGGTAGGACAATCAGTTGTAGGATCAAAGGTAGTGGTAGGACAATCAGTTGAAGGGTTACAGGTTGAGATGGGACAATCAGTTGTAGGGTCAAAAGTTGAAGTGGGGCACTCTGTAGTCACTGGTGGAGTTACGGTAGTACAAACTAAAGGAATTTAAGGACACAGACAATGGACCATTAGCTTTGTACAAGGTTATGTATTTTAACAATGAACGACAAATTGATTACTGAAAATATTGGAAAGGAAAACTCAAAAAACATGACAAATCAAAACCTTACCATCTTCCGGAAGAGGTAAAACCACAGCAATAGTAGAGAAGAATTGACTTCCGTCTTTAAGAGAGAGTTTAACAGCTAACAGTATTACATTGTTCGAATCTGCCCCAATATCATCAGGCAACTCGTCAATCACCGATAGAGTAGAACCATCCGGTGCTAATTGGAAGTAAGGTGAAGTCTCATCAAGTTCTAACGTATAGTCTGAACCAGTTGGGTTTGGGTCATTAATCACTACATTTGTTGGAATCGAGTCACCCGTTTCCGGCCATACTGAAAGTGGACCAGCTTTATAAAAAGCTTTACTGAACTGTGGTCGTTCATTGGCATCTTTGACTTCTAGTGGGAAATGAAAAGGAATATCCCCACCTGCCTCAGCGTCAGAGGCAGTGATCACAACTGTGATACGCTTGTCAAGTGGAACGACTGCGTTGGGTTTGATTTTAACTTGAAGGCTTTTGTCGTATGAAGTTGGCCTTGGATTTGTGGGATTAACTTGATCCCACAGAATAATTTCTTCGATATCAAACAAGTCAAGAGTCTGAGGAGGGTTTTCTATTTCCGCTTTCACTGTAAACGTTGCCTTCACATTTACTGACTCGTAGTCGTTGTCTGAAGCTATCACAGGCTTATTCCAATTGATTGGAACTGTTCTGTCCCATGTTGACTGAATCGTGATGACTTCTGACGGCCCAGTAAATGTCGGTGAGCGGTTATTAGTGTCTCTCAAGTTTAGAATTATCTCGTATGGTATAATTCCACTGCTGCTACATGCTACATCAATTCTTAAAGTCTCAATATTTCTATCAGGCCTTCTGACATCTAAAATGTCTTTAAAACTTTCTGTTGTCAGAAGTATAACTCGGGTTTCTCCTGAATCTGGATCTGGAACAACTTGGGTCGTGAAATAACTCTGGAGCTCACTTGATACGATTATCGCCTCGTTTATTGTCTCACTCGTAGAAAGACTAAAAACAAGTGAGGAAGTACTTATAAAATAACTTCTTGAGTTGAGCATTCATTTTAATATTTTTTAAAATTATTTTGTTACCTCCTTTCAAACTCTCCTGCTATATTGTCATCTAATTGAACAGAAGCATTGAAGAACCCAATTCCGGCACATCCACCTGAGAAGATAGTAGGAAATCCGCAATCGGGTTAAAATTTGAACCGAATACAATGCAGTTATTCAAGCATATTAAGTAACACACACTTACTTGATAGATGAAAATGATAATGAGTTAAAAGTAAAAATAATATAATCTTATTCTTCAGCATCTTGTGGTTCACTAAATATTTAACATTGATTTTCGACTAATACTTAAAAGAAGGTAAAATCATATTACTTGTTTCAGTTTAGAATTTATAAAATACCCAGCGACTGAAATTCAGATCTTTATTTCTATATTCTCAGCTTAGGACATTGAATCAAAATGTCGAAATACGTTTACACGAATAGAAGTGCTGAATGTCTTTCAGTAAAATCGGAATAATTGAGGATAGGTGATATAACCAAAGGAAAGTGTATAAATAAGCGCAGACTATTGAAGCATTTGGGTAAAAGTAATATAATGTCATAAGTATTTAAGTATATAGAAATAGATTTTTATAAAATGTCCACTGCATACGTATAAGCCAACTTATCTTCATTACTAATCAGAAAATTGTCATTGTCACCTTCTGCCTTATCAGTTAATATACACACTTGATTATATTTCCCAATTGCGTGAGACATCCAAATCAAACGACATCATCGCCATACTTAACTATACTATATAACATGGATTGTGTGTGTAATGTATTCATGCGAATGAATCATTGTCATACCCAGTCGGTTAATTTGGGATATTTTATTATACGATTGATGATACATTAATTCTTCGGAGACTAGCTTGGATTGGATCTAAAATTGTTTTACAATGAGTCATGAATGAATTGGATAAGGTTCGATGTAGTTGTGCTCGAATTTTGAAGCATGACGGAATATTTATTTTATTATTTTAAGACGTTTGTAGGGACATTTATTAATGAATACATTGAATGATTTGAAGAGTAGAGAGTTTAATGGCAACTGGCAGTCTGGACGTCTAGTTTAAAGAACAAGTCGGAGTCAATCCCAGCTTCAGGATCAGAGGCCGTGACAGTCTTTTAATTGGTGAGTTTGGAAGGTCTGCGTTAGGCTTTATTCTGACTAGAAGATTCACGTCGTAAGAATTTGGCCTTGGATTTGTAAGGTTAGTCTCATCCCACAGTATCGTTTTATCTAGGTCAAACAAGTCAAGAGTCTGAGGAGGGTTTTCTATTTCCGCTTTCACTGTAAACGTTGCTTTCACATTAGCGGGCTCATAATCGTTGTCTGCAGCTATCACAGGCTTATTTCAATTGATTGGAACTCTTCTATCCCATGTTGACTGAATTGTAATGACTTCTGACGGCTCAGTAAGTGTCGGTGAGGGGATGTTAGTGTCACTCAAGTTTAGAATTACATCGTATAGTATAACTCCACTGCTGCCACATGTTAGGGAAACTCTTAAAATTTTAGTGGTTCCATTAGGTCTTTTTACATCTAGTGTCTTTAAAATTGCCAGTTGTCAAAAGAATACTCGGGTTTCCTCTGAATCTGGATCTGGAACAATTTGGGTCGTGAAATAATTCTAAAGCTCGCTTGTCTAAAATCAGATGAGGACGTTTTTTTAAAAAATGAGTTCTTGAGTTGAGCATTCATTGTAATATTTTTTTTAATTATTTTGTTACCTCGTCGCAAACTCTCCTGTTTTATTGTCCTCTAATTGAACAGAAGCAGTGAAGAACCCAAGTTGGCACATCCACCTGAGAAGATTTCAGTAATTTAGGTCACAGTCGGATGCTCAGAATATGATTTTTATGCTCAGAATATTGGAACCAGAGTATAAAAATCCGTTTACATAAGTGCATAAATAGTTTCGACTATCAACCTGTCATGTTTTGGTTTTTACAAAACTTGACTGATTTGAGAAACGATTAGAGTTCTGCTGCATAATAAATTATGTCAATGATGTCTTGATAACGGGAAGAAAAGCCAATTTCAGCTAAAACTTTCATGTTTTCCGGCATGAGCTATAATTATAAAATATTTGTATGACATACCTTTTCGGTTCTTGAACATTGTAGAATCATAATTATTAATTTGAATCAGATTTATCGTTAATACTTTGAAGTATTTCCTCACAACATGCGTCATTTAAATTGATGGAAATAAATAATTGAGAACTGATCATTGCTGCTTTGATTTCTTGATATATAATAATCTAACTGCAATGTTATCAAACAAGTATGACATGAGTGCATTGAAGTTTTGACAGTCAAGTGCTTCGTCATCACTTAAATCAGCATATTAAAATGATAAAATTTATAATTTAGACCCTCTTTTAAGGATACGCCACGGCACTCGTGTTCTTCCTAGAAATTCTGGAGCTGTATAATAGTAATCACTACGATGGATTCCTATTTCGTCCGATTGACTGTAAAATACTATAGCTATTATATATATTATTGAACTTATATTCACAATATATATTCCAATGTCTTATGGCACTAGCACTGCGTCGAAATTTTTACATTCTTTACGTGGCAAAGAAATATTGTTAACTCATAACAGCAACAGCATAACCTATGATGATGAAGTCTTGTAGGTTTCATACTGCTCATTGTTCTGAATTAATGACTCGCATGCTTTTGTTTCCCATGTCGCACTACAAGCTAGCGAGTACATAATAATATAGTAATTAAAATATTCGTAACTTTGTATAGTGTACGGAATGAATTATAAATCCTTGATAACATCCAAATGTTAGCTTTGTAATTTACACTTGGGAAACTTGGTCCATTATGTTTCCTCCTAGATTATCAAATCTGATACTAATTGGTTTCTCAACTGTAATATTATTTCAACTGTCACACGAAGCTGAATCATACCGAAACCGTAGACGCGATAAGGAAGATAATTCATCTTCTGACGGTACTATATATAGCTCATACAGCTGATACTTCAGCTAATTATAATTTACCTCGTAAAATAATTAAAATAAACTTAATTTTATTAGAGTCAGATTCAGATTCATATCCAGAAGCTGGAATGCCGAGGTCAATTGGGAGTTCTGTGAAGAAGAGTGCGGCCAACCCTGTCACGAAGCCACCTCTCCCATTCAATCCAACTCCAGATCCGGAATTCAAGATTAGGATCGGACGACGGATGGAAGAAATCTTGAAAGCACATAACGAGTCGTTTGATGAATTTGATAACACATTCTATGATGACTACGACAACGAATTCGCCCGTGGTGCATTGAGATACAAAAACTTTGAGCAAAAGGGGAAGAGTTTCCAGATAGAACAAATCATGGCCTTCAAAAATCGTACTAAAGAGAGAAAGTCATTTAAATCTTTGACTTGAAGAATCCTTTGGTTTCAGATTCAATAAAGAATCGCTTTTATTGTTTCTTAATTGCTGTCCATTTAATTTCAGATAGAAGAATTACCATTACCTTACGGGTTCATTATTTAGGGACAAATTCTGGTAGTTTATTTTAAAGTAAGTATT